>VOFC01005010.1_pt1 | contig 15454 bp, 24 predicted proteins | sample 5384161 | NCBI WGS metagenome assembly VOFC01 (sample SAMN12384722, study PRJNA508395) | human gut metagenome | isolation source: healthy gut B | host: Homo sapiens | reverse complement strand
CGAGAGTGATGCTGACCTTCCAGCCGCTGCCCTGCTTGACGCAGGAAGCAGACTTGACGCCTGCGGGATCAACTTTATAGGAAGCGCGCTTTGCCGCGGGCAGGAAACTTGCAAGAGTTGTGCCGTCGGAAGCCTTGCCGCCGTTGAAAGTCTTGTTGTCGGTCTTCGGATAGTCGTTGGGAAGCAGGGGCTCTGCGATGCCCGCGATAGCCGAACCGCCGGTGATACTGTTGATCTTCGAAGTTGTTCCCTGGACTCTCTTGACAGAGACCTTGCCGGTGTAGCTCTTCATAGCCGAAGCGTACTTGTTGAAGAACGCAACGATCTCAGCCTTGCTGCCGTTGACGGGAGCCTTTATCTCCGCTGCGGGCTTGTTGCCCTGCTGGCCGCCCTGAGAACCGCCCTGCTGACCCTGTGTGGCCGCCTCGCTGCCGCCCTCGGAGGGTGCGACTGCCGTGCTGTCGTCAGCGGTGCTCTCTGCCGCGTTGCTCTCCGCGTCGCCCGTCTGGGTCCTGAACGTCTCGCGTTCGCGTCCTGCGAGCTCTCAGCCGTTGTGTCTTTGTTGTCATCTTTTGCTCTTGCACGCCGCAAACGCAAATATCATAGCGAGCGCGAGCAGGATAGCAATAATCCTCTTCATAGTTTGTCTCCTTTCATCTTTCGGCAGAGCATCCTCTGCCATGCTACGATTCAAGTTTACTTTTATGTTTATTCGTTTGTCAAGAGAATAAACTTTATTTTATATTTCCATAATTTCCATAATTTTTATCGATTTTTGTGCACTATATATTATATTCGTTCTTTATACAATATATAATAATCCGCCGCATACCGGGCACACTATACAGCGAAAAAAAGAACAGAAAGGGTGTATAAAATGAGCAAAGACACACTTGAGCTGCTGCGTGAATGCGACAGCGGAATAAAGATGGCGGTCGGCAGCATTGACGAAGTGAGCGGACACATAAAGGACGAGGATCTCAAAAACCTGCTCGAAAAGAGCAAGGAGGAGCACAGCCAGCTCGGCGGTACGATAAAAGAACAGCTGGCATCGCTCGGCGACGACGGCAAAGACCCGGGATAATGGCGAAGAGCATGTCGTGGATAAAAACCAACGTCAAGCTCGGCATGAACGACTCGGACAGGACGGTCGCAGGGCTGATGACCGACGGGTGCGACATGGGCATAAAGAGCCCTGACCCGCTACCTCAACGAATATAAGGGCGCGGACGGCGCTTCGCGCAGCACGGCGCGCCGCCTAATCGGGATAGAAGAGGATCTTCTCAGCGGACTCAGACCGTATCTGTGATATATTTATTTGCAGGACGGCAGCATTATTTTAAATCACGCCCACCGCGGCGCTTCGGACGAAGCTGCTGCGATGGGCTTTTTAGTTCAGTCAGATATTGACGCCGCCTCTTTAAAGCAAATCTTTTGTTATCGAGGTCGATTTGATATTCATTACGGAACCGGCTTACGGAATCGGAGGTATATGAAAAGTATTGGCCCCGACAGCCTGAGACAGGCAAGTGGTGGGGTACGGTTTGTTGACGTGAGTACGGCATATTGAAGGTACGCAGGAGTCGTGACGGTCATGTTTGCTGTCCTTGCGGCGATAAACACGACCTCGTGCTTTCGTAAACCTGCTGATAAAGGGGTTAGTTCGTTGCAAAGGGGGAGACGGTATGGTGAGTACGGATATTGGCACGTCGACGGTCATGTTGCTGTCCGAATCGACCTCAAGGGGAGCGTCGGTATGCGGTACGGCCAGCGGCGGAGACGGCGATGCCGCCGTGGAGATACGGTTTGTGGCAGGGGTATCAAGCTGCTGGCGGTGGTCGTTCTTGTCAAAGGGTGAATGGTACGCTTTGGGACGCTTCGGTGTGGATGTGGTGTGCCGCTGCGGTATGTCTGCTGGGCGGAAGTACGTTGCTGCTGGGCGCCGTGGAACGCTGGCGCCGTACGCAATGGGAAAAAGAGAAGAACTATGGCAATTAAATTTCAATATAACAAGACGTCGCTCGGCAAGATGCGCAAGAAGGATGCGCCAGCGTGCCCTTCCGACCATTAAAAGCAACGGAGTCGGCGCTGCGGCTGGAGGTGAAGAAGGCGCGCGATGCGGCTGCCGGTGCGCGCAGGAGCGCATGGAGGCGCTGCTCGGCCGGTATGAATACATGTCGGCGCTCTGGGGCGAATTCGACCCCGGTCTGCTGACGGTGAAGGGGTGGACCTGCGCATGTCGAAGATAGCCGGCGTGAATGTGCCGGTTCTCGGCGCGGTCGATTTCGAGGAAGGATTACGACCTGTTCAGCAGTCCGGTGTGGTATGCCGACGGCATCGCCCTGCTCAAGGAGGTTGCGCAGGCGGGTCGAGTCCGAGGTCTATATGCGCCGTATGGAGGTGCTCGACCATGCCCGCAAGAAGACCACCCAAAGCGTAAACCTGCACGGAAAAGCAGATACCGGGTTATGAAACCGCCATTCTCAAGATAAGGCGCTTTCTGGAGGATGAGAGAACCTCTCCAAAGAGCGCACAGAAGATAGTGAAAGAGCAAACACGAACAACAGGAACCGGAAGCCGTATGATAGTGAAGATGAGCAAATATACTTTTGTGCTCTATCATGAGAGGCAAAGGAGTTTCTCGCGGCGCTGCAGGAGCTCGGTCTGGTCGATATAACGACCACGGGCTGGGAAGCGAACGGCGAGGAGCGGGCAATGCTGGCCGAACTCGAACAGCACCGTGCGGCGAAGAGCTGTTTCGCCGAACTCGCCAAAGAGGAGGGATTTGAGCCGGGCGAGCCTTTCAGCGACGGGGAGGAGGCTTTCAGGCAATACCTGCAGGCTTCGGCTGCCATCGAGGAGTTGGAAGGGCGGCTGGAGAAGCGCACGCAGGAGGCGGACGAGTTGGCCGTTTGGGGCGACTTTTCGCCAGGAAGCGGTGAAAAACTTGCGGAGGATGGAGTGGTGCTGCGCTTTCTCTGTTTATGACAGCGAATTTGCGGCTGTGCGGCGGGCGGCCGGCGATGCGATTATCGTGGAACCGGTAGCCGAACGGGAGGGACGCACTTATTTCGTGGTCGTCGCACCCGACGGCGGAGAGATTCCGTTCGATGCATTGGAACAGAAGCGCACCGGAAACGACCGCTGCCGGAAAAACGCCGGGGAGATAGCGGCCATGGAGCGCAGATGGATGAGCTGCGGGCGGTAATGGCCCGTGCGTATGCTTCGCGCGATGCCATCGAGGCACATGGCGAACGGCTCCGTGAACGGCTCGATTTCAGTCGTGCGGCGGGCAGCGCCGCCGCGAAGTGGAGAACCGGCTCGTTATCATGGAGGGCTGGGCCACGCAGGAGACTTCGGCGCGGGTGGACGAGCTGTTGGAGGAATATCCGGATGTCGTCTATTTCAAGGAGAAGCCTACGCCGCAGGACGATACTCCCGTCGTTCTGAAAACAACCGGTTCGTCAATCCGTTCGAGGTCATCGGACAGTTCTATGCGCTTCCGAAATACGGAACGATGGACCTGACCGCTTTTTTCGGACCTTTCTATATGATATTTTTCGGGTTCTGCCTCGGCGATGCCGGTTACGGACTGATTCTCGTGCTGGCTTCGTTCTTCCTGCGCAGGAAAAGACGACTGCCATGAAACAGATAGCCAACCTGACGCTGCTTTGCGGTCTCGCTTCGGTGCTTTTCGGGTTTCTGGCCGGTTCGTTTTTGGGTACAGCTTGCCGGTGTGAAGATGTTCGCCGGCATGCGCGAAAAGTTTTTCGATACGGACATGCTCTTTACGCTGTCGCTGGGGCTCGGTCTCGTGCAGATAATTTTCGCGCTGGTGCTCAACATCGTCAATGTGTCGCGCCGCTTCGATTCAAATATTCGCTCGGAACGCTCGGATGGCTCATGATACTCGTCGGCGGGCTCGGCATGATGTTTTCTGCCGGGAGTGGGAATCGTATTGCCTTCCCCGGTCTATTATATCGTGATGGGCGTCGGTGCGGTGCTGATGCTGTTTCTCCACAATCCGGAGAAGAACCCGCTGGTCAATTTCGGCAGCGGACTCTGGAATACCTACAACAACGTCACGGGCTTGCTGGGCGATGTGCTGAGTTATATCCGGCTCTTCGCACTCTGCCTGTCGGGCGGTACGCTCGCACCGGGTCTTCAATGACCTCGCATTCGGTCTTACGGCCGACATGCCCGTGGTCGTGAGCCAGATAGTGGCCATCATCATCCTGCTCTTCGGGCACAGCATCAATCTCTTCATGTCAGCGCTCGGTGCTTTCGTACATCCGATGCGTCTGACCTTCGTGGAGTTCTACAAGAACGCCGGTTTTGAAAGTACGCAGCGGGAGTTCTCTCCGCTCAGAAAAGCAGAAAAAATAATTGTAACGAAATAATTATCAAACTAAAAACAAAAACATTATGGAACCAATTTATGTTGCTTACATCGGCATAGCGCTCATGGTGGCCTTGTCGGGTATCGGAAGTTCTTTCGGCGTTTCCTATCCGGCGAACGCCGCCATCGGGGCGATGAAGAAGAACAAGGGGGCGTTCGGCAGCTACATGATTCTTTCGGCGCTTCCCGGTTCGCAGGGTCTCTACGGTTTCGTCTGCTTCTTCCTCGTGAAAACTACCTGACACCGGGTATCACCGTGTTGCAGGCCGCCGCCATCCTCGGTATGGGGCTGCTGGTCGGCCCGGTCTGCCTGCTGAGCTCCGTACGTCAGGGCAGATATGCGCCAACGGTATAGCGGCCATCGGTAACGGGCACAACGTGATGGGTAATACGCTTATCCTCGCCGCTTTCCCCGAACTCTACTCCATCCTTACGGTGGCAGCCGTCTTCCTGCTCCGCAGTCTGCTCGGTGCGATAGTCATGTAAGCTCCGGTATCGGCCGAATGACCGGGGCGGCGCATGTGCGCCGCCCCGGTTCGTTGCGGTATGGGCATCCGGGAATAGACTGGTTTCCGATGGCTGCCGGAGGACTCCGGCAGCGGTTGTTGAAGCGGTACCGGTCGGCGTGATACTTATGCTGTCCGGAGACCGTTGCCTCCCGTGCGTGAAAAAGAGTGGCAGTGCGGACGTGAGATTATTCCTGCCGTTCCATGTATCGATAGACGATGTCGGATGCCTCTGCGATTATCCGTTCGGTCTCCTGCAGACTCTCCTGCGAATCCTTGACGAATACCGCAATCGTGTAGTGCCGGCCGTCGGGCAACTGTACAAATCCGATGTCATTCGTTCCGATGAGGGCTCCGGTGCTGTTCCGGTCGCCGCTGCCGGTCTTGTGGCCGATAACCGCTCCCGTGGCGGCCAGCGGTTTCGGCAGCCGTTCCGGTCCCGTATTGCATTCCGTCATGGTTCGGATGATGAACTCCTGCAGGGAGGCGTCCCGGAACAGGGGGCGGGTAATCAGCATCTCCAGCAGCCGTGCCGCATCGAGCGGATGGCTCCAGTTTCGGTAACAGGCTGTCAGGTCGCGGTGCATCTCCTCTTCCGTCGCTTCGACGGCGAATCCCTCGATTCCCAGTGTACGAATATACCGGTCGGCGGCAGTCGGACCGCCGATGTATCTGAAAAGGAGGTCGCAGGCGTTGTTGTCGCTCAGTTGCAGCGTGTAGACGAGCAGCTCCCCGATACTCATCTCGATGCCGCCCTGCGGGTATGCATCCCGTAGCGGACTATAGGTGTCGGGCAGCAGGTCGCTTTCCCAAATCGGCAGGGGGCGGAGAGCGGCAGGCCGTTCCGGTCGAGGAAGTCTGCCACCGCGAGTGCCCGTGGAATTTTGAAGACGCTCATCATGGATACCGTCCGGCGTCGTTTACCGTGACGGTATCCGTTCCGTTCAGGATGACGGCGATGCCCGTCTCCGCCCGCTTCCTTTCGACGAGGGTGCGGAGTGCCTGTTCCAATTGGTCCGGTCCCTCTCCTGTGCCGGCAGGGACAGGGAGAGGAAGAGCAGGAGGGAGAGCAGGAGGGAGAGCAGGAGGGAGAGCAGGAGGGAGAGGATGATGCCGGATGTCCGTTTCATTCGTACAGTCTTTCCTTATCTTTTTACATGGTCAGTTTGAGTCCTGCGAAGAACATGCGGGGCAGCGCGCGGGCCGTAGACGTAGCCTGCATCTTTCAGCGGCCCGAAGTCGAGGTCTTTCTGGTAGCTGTTGAAGATGTTTTTGACGCCCGCACTCAGTTCGAGGTTCACGCTCGTCGAGAGCCGGAAAGTGTAGGCGAGTTTGAGGCCCATGTCGAAAAATCGGGCGTCAGCGTCTCCGCATCCTGCATGCTGTCGGTTTGGGCGTTGTAGAACGTGTGTTGGACGAGCATGGTGCCCGTATAGGTTCCCGAACAGCGAAGCGCGGAACCGGGGGGCGATGTTCGGTGGAGGTGAAGTAACCGTAGCTGTCCGGGGTACGGAACATTTTGCGCTGTGCGGGCAGGTCGGAGTTTTCGGCCCACTCAGAAGCGGCCGGTCGTACGAAAGCTGCTCTGCAGGGTGTATCCCAATTGGAGTTCGAACAGATTGGGTATCCCTATCTTGCCCTCGAAATTGAATCCCTTGACGGTAGCTCCCGAAGCGTTGCGGCGCTCCATGATGAAGTTGCCGTCCGCATCCTCGCCTATCTGGACGAGGGTGAAGACGTCGTCGAGTTTGGTATAGAATCCTTCGATGAGCAGGTTGGTCTGTACCCGTCCAAGTTGTGGTAGAGGTCGGCCGACAGGCTGAAACTGTTGGAATACTCCGGTTTCAGGTCCGGTGCGAGGGACAATCAGTTTGAGGCGCCTCCCACGGCATCCACGTGCAGGTCTTCGTCGTAGGCCTGCGGTGCGCGGAAGCCGCTCGAATAAGTTGGCACGCAGCCCCTACCGATTCGGTAGGACTGTACCGGATATTGGCCCGCGGACTGAATACCGCCTTGTCCATCAGGTTGTGTTTGTCGAGCCGTCCGCCGATGAGCAGGCTGAACTTCTCCGTGCGCCACTCGTTCTGGAGGAAGCCCCCGACGATGTGCGTCACCTGGTCCATCTCCCTGCCCAGACCGAGGTACCGGTCGGTGAGGTGGTTGTAGTTGTACTCCACACCTGCGGTCAGTTGGGCGGGCATGAAGAGCAGGCGGTCCATGTCGTAGGTGTACTGTCCGCCCGCGACGAACGTCCGGTCGTGGGTGGCTCCGTAGGAGTCGAGCTGCCTCTCTGTTCCGAAATAGGTCTGGCGGGCGATATTCTGGGCGGAGGTATAGAGGGCCCCTTTGTGGCGCGTGTCGGGCGAGAAGATGTCGAATCGCAGGCCTCCGCCGTCTATCGTATTGTTGAGCTGTTCGGCGATGACCGCCTCGTGCGGAGGCCGGTCGAACATCTCCTGGCCGTCCTCTCCGACCATTTCGCCGCCTCGTCTGAACTCGTGGATGTGGTGGTATTCGGCTGTGAGTTTGGAGCGGAGGCCGGTGCGGTAATAACCCCGAAGCCTACCGTTTCCGACTTGATGCCGGGAACGTCCGAAAAGTTGTCGCCGTTATGGTCGTAAGGCGAGCGTTCCTTCCACCATGCCGAAGATATACATGCCGGCTTTGTGGTCGTCGGAGACGAATGCGCCCTCCGATGGAAGTAGTTGATGTCGAGTTTGCCGTTGCCGAAGACATTCGTGATGTTGGAGACGTTCAGGGTGTTGTAGAGGGGCCCTTGGTGATGATGTTTACGACGCCGCCGATGGCGTTGGCTCCGTAGAGGGCCGAGCCGCCCCCGCGTACCACCTCCACCCGCTCTATCATGGAGACGGGAAGCTGGTCGAGGCCGTAGACCGTGGCCAGCGAACTGAATATCGGGCGGCTGTCGAGCAGTATCTGTGAATAGTGGCCTTCTGAGTCCGTTGGATGCGGAGCTGCGTGACGGCGCAGTTGCCGCAGTTGTTCTCTATGCGGAGGCCCGGCGTGAAGTTCATGGGATGGATTCGAGAGTGTCGAGGAACCGACGGCCGAGAAGAGCTTGCCCGATGATGTTCACGATGGTGGAGCTCTCTTTTTGTTGGTTTCGTTCCGGTTGGCCGTGACCACGATTTCATCCATGCGTTCGGAGTCCTCCGTTAGTACGAAGTTGACCTCGATGGTCTTGCCGCTCGTGGTCGTAACCCTCTTCTCTACAGTCCCGTAGCCGAGCATCGATGCTTCGAGGACAAATTCGCCTGCGGGCAGGTTCTTCAGGAAATAGTGTCCCGTTCCGTCGGTCGCCGTCCCGATGGTGGTGCCTTTGACGACGACGGTGATATAGGGAAGCGTGTTCGCCGGTGGCGGCGTCCTCGTACGTGTCCTCGTAATATTGGCGTCGCTGAGCGGTTTGCGGGGACTTTCTTCGGTGTTTTCCGCGGCGAGCATGGCCGGGAAGAGGAGGAGAGAAGCAGTCCGGGAAATATCTTTTTCATGAATTATGTGTTTCGTTTATATATGGTATCGGTAGTCCGCTCTGCATGGGGCCATGCGGAACGGAGAATCTTGATGAGGAAAGGTTCGGAAGTCAGGCCGATACTGGGAGGGCCTCGGAGCGATACCGCCCGAGTATGCGGGGCCGTGGTGCCGCAGGGAAGCGAGGTGGCGTAGCAGCCTGCCCGTTTCCGGAGGCGGCGGCCGCCGCCCGGCCAGCATGGCGGCGAGTGCCGTGAAAGCCGACAGCAGGGCGATGGTCAGAAATTGGGCCGCCGTGTGCGAATGGCACGGATTGTCGGAAGTGCCCGTGTAGGGATGCGAGTGGGTGATGCGGTAACTGCCTATCGTATGGGTATGGCTGAAGAGGGTGGTACAGCATTGATACCACACCGTCAGCGACAGCAGCAGCGCCGCTATGTATTTTATCCTCTCTTTACCCACGGCGCCCAAAGGTACGACATATATCTTGTACCCGCAAATGAAGCGTCTTTTATCCGGGTTAGCGGCCGCAGGCGGCTGCCGTCAGAAGCGTTTTCCCCAGACTGAAATAGACGCCGAGCGATTTATCGATGTTGGAGACGTCGAAGAGAATCGAGATGGGGCCGATGGGTGAGTTATAGGCGTATTTCAGCCCTATTCCGAACAGGTTGCGGCTTTCGGTGAACATCTTGAAAAAGTTCTCGTTCTGTATGCCGTATGCCCCTTTCAGGGATATATAGTGGCGTGCGAAGAGCCGCATGCGGGCTTCGAGGTTCACCGTGAGTACCGACCGGTTGGCCGTTTCCATGTGGTTGATGCCGACGAGAGGGAATCTGCTGTTCCATGTAGCGGCCGGCCACCTCTCCGCCTATGTAGTTGTAGTAGGAGTAGGCCACTTCGTTGCCGATGAGCGTGCGCCCGTACAGCGAGGGATGAACGTCAGACGGTCGGTGGCCGACAGCGCCCAGCGGAAACTGTACGATACGGATGCGAACGGCGTTCCTTTGTTGTAACCGTAGCCGTTGTCGGTATGGAGAGCCGCTTTTGCGTAGACCGATACGCCCCGCGTGGGAAAGTAGTGGTCGTTCAGCGTTTCGAGGTTGCCCGTCAGGTAATAATTGACGAACCCTTCGGGTTTCACGGCGATGCGGTCGTCGTCCGAGGCGAAAAGGAACGAGTTGTAGTTGAAATGTTCGTAGCTGACTCCTACCTTGGGGATTGAAGACGATGGGGTTGGCGGGTGAGAAGAAGAGTTCGACGCGGTTTTGGCCAGAAGCGTGATGTTGTTGATGCCCCTGCCGTTGCGGTAGAGCCGGTAGTTGTTGCTTTTGTACATGTACGACAGGCTGAGCCGGCCCATCAGGATATTGCTGGAGCGGAAATCGAGCTTGATGTAGGGATTTTCGTTGAGTCTGACAGTCAGACCGAGCCGTGGCCCCTGCAGTCCGCGCAGGGTAAGGGTGGTGTTGAGAAGGATGCTCGCCATCTCCTCCGTGTCGAACCGGAAGCCTACGTTTATCATCGCCTCCTGTTTCTCGTCCACGGAGACGGTGAGCGTATAGGGGGTCTGCTTTCGAGCGTATAGGTGACATAGGAGAAGGCTCCCCGACCCTCTGAGTTTCGTGATGGCGTCGTTGAGATGCCCTTCGTTATCACCGTCTGTTCGTCAATGCCGAAAGAGGGGCGGAGGAACGTCTCCTCGTTGCGTGTCAGCCCCACGAATTCGATGTTGCCTATCCGGACGGAATCGGTGTCGCTGGCGAGGATGCGCCTTTTACGTATCATGTAGGTGTTGCCGGTGTAGATGCTGTCCTGCAGGGCCACGATTTTATCCCAGTTCTGCCGTGCGCACCGCTCGCCGCGTATCAGCAGACTGTCCACTGCTTCGGGGTTGAAACTGCCCGAATTGTACGGTTTGATGTCGGGTTTGAGGTAAAGATCTACGTCCTGCAGGTTCTTCGTGTATTCGTCCCGGCCGAGGAAGGTGGTTATCTGGTCGATGAGTCCCATCATGGGAGGTGAGTCCCTCCATGTCGTGAGGGCCTGCAGCGAGGTCTACGCCTATGATGATGTCGGCTCCCATGTCGCGGGCGACGTCTACCGGAAAATTATTGTATATACCGCCGTCCACCAGCACCATACTGTCGCGTATGACCGGTGCGAACGCCCCCGGAATGGACATGCTCGTTCCCGGATGGCCAGCGGCAGGTTGCCGTGGCGGGTAGACCTGCTCCTCGCCTTTCACCATGTCGTAGGCCACGCATGCGAAGGGGATGGGCAGCGAATCGAAATCGAGGTCGTCGTCGTGATAGCCGAGCGTCATCTCGTTGAGCAGGTTGAGGACGCTCTGTCCGGCCAGCACGCCGGAGGGTATGGAGAACTTCTTGTCCAGCGAGAGCGGACGGAGAGGATGCAGCATGTCGGTTATCTCCTGCTTCCGAGAGCAGTTTGTCGCGTCGGGGGTATCTTTGTCGCTCAACAGTGCCATCCAATCCTCGGTTCTGACCAGCGAATCGAGCTCCTGCGTGGACCAGCCTATCGAATAGAGGCCGCCGATGATGGCACCCATGCTTGTCCCCGCGATGTAGTCGATGGGGATTCCCGCCTCTTCCAGCACTTTGATGACGCCGATGTGCGCGACGCCTTTGGCCCTCCTCCGCTGAGTACGAGGCCTACTTTCCGGCGCTTGTTCTTCGCCGGAGGAGGGCTCGTCTGACGGTGTAACGGACTGTACGCACATGCTTTTCCTGTCTCGGCATTCCCGCCGCGTATTCCATCCGCCGGCATGGACACTCCGGCTGCCGGCAGTAGTAGCATGCAGGTTGTGAAGAGGATGCGGAGAAATCTGTCCATCGTTAGCGGTTCGCTTTGGTAAAATTATCGTAAAGCCGGGAAAGTCGTCTTCATCCGGATATATGCATGATGCATTCCGGAGGAATTCCGTTGCATGCAAAATTAGTTTTTTTGGCGTCATTCCCGCATGCCGCTCCTACCTTTCCGTATGAATGTCTTTCTCCGGGCTTTCCCTTGTAACGGTAGACGGATGGTGAACGGTTCCGTTTCCGTATTCAGGGCTTTGCCGTACTGCCTTAAAATACTGTCCGGCGGATATGTATCCGCCGGAACAGCCGCTGCATCGGAATGGAACGATAGGCCGATACAGTTCTGAATCTCCGGATGGGCAGGTTTTCTGCCGCATGTTACGGAATGTGCAGCAGTCGTGTTTTCGGCTCCGAGCATACGTTCATTGTGTAAATAAAATTATGGAATATAAATTGAACAAACAAGTTTCGGATGTGTTGTAATTGTGGATTTTGTCGTTATCTTTAACGATTGTCTGTCGGTACGGTCGCGTTCGGCCGTCCGTTTTGGTGTCGGAAACGACCGTCCGCCGCCTTTCGGAGAAGGCGGCGGACGGTTTGATTAAGAAGAAAAAAAGGCACGGAGCTGTGAAAGTCCGTGCGCTTTTGTCGAATTGGAGAGGGATTACTTGCCCGTTCCGGAGCCTTTCGTCCCTGCACTCGCAGCGGTTCTTTTTTTCGCCATGACGCTGCTGACGATGAGCGGGATGGCTACGAACAGTATCGTTCCGCCCGCCACGAGCGCCGTGTAAGTGGCCGGACGCTGCCGACCGGAAGCTGCGACGGCGGGAAGAAGGTGAGTACGAACGAGAACAGCACCGCGAGGAATCCGATGCCGGCTATCAGCCACATCCCGGCGTTGCCGCCCGGAACCTTAGGCCCGCAGGAAGGTCGGGCTGCGTCCTGCGCAGTTTGATTGCGGAGGCGTACATCAGCATGTACATGATGAGGTAGAGCCCTACGGTCAGTGCGCTGAGCAGGAACCATGCGACATTCGTTCTTGATGAAGATGTAGAACAGCGACAGCAGGGTCACTATACCGCCCTGTATAAGGAGGATGTTTTTTCTGGACGCCGTTCTTGTTGGTCTTCGTGAGCGATTGGGGAGTTCTCCGTCACGTGCCGTCAGAGCAGTCCGCGCTCGGCCCCGCTATCCCAAGAGGACGCCGGCGAGCGCTCGAATGCGACGAGCAGCGAGACGACGTTGGTCATCCAGCCGATGTGGTAGTGGTCGAATACGTAACGGAAACTCTCCATGAGTCCCGACTGCAGGCTGATGTCCTTGTAGGGAGTTATCACCGCCATGGCGAGCGCTCCGAGCGTGAATATCAGGAACGACATGATTGCGGCGATGAACATGGCGCTTCGGGTACTGCTTCTGCGGGTTGCGGAGTTCGTTGGCGTGTACGGCATGTACCTCGACGCCGGCGAACAGAAGCACGATGCCTGCGAGGAAGGCGGTCGCTGAGGCCGGTCATATGGGGGAAGAAACGCGGGTGGGGATGCCCTGCGGTCACGGAGGCGATTTCCGGCACGGATGCGGGAAGCTCCTTGAATGCGATGGGGTTGCCGCCGATTATCCATACCGGTGCCATCACGATTATCACGATGCCCGGCAGGACGGTGCCGATGAGGGAACCCCCGGCTGGTTATTTTCGATACGATGGAGCTTCCCTTGAAGGTCAGCAGGGTAGCCAGCCAGTAGACCGCTATCGAGAAGATACCGACGAACTTGCCGTTATCGGCGAGTTCCGGCTTTCCTATCGTGTAGGCGATAGCCGCTGCGGCGAATCCGAGTACAATCGGGTACCACGCCACGTTCTGTATCCATTGCAGGAAGATGGCGAGAAAGCCCGCCTTTTTGTTGTAGGCCTCCTTGACCCATGTATAGACGCCGCCGCCCTTGGCCGCGAATGCCCCTCCCAGCTCGGCACTGACCAGCGAGGCGGGGGATGAGGAACAGTACGGTGGCGAAGAAATATAGAAAAACATGGTCAGTTCTTCCTGTGCCATCATAGGCGGTCCCCGCAGGCTGATGACGGCCGCGGCCGTCATCAGCGCGAGTTGCCGTACTCATGCATACCCGGTTTGCCCAAAGGCCGGTACTGCTGCTGCCGGCCGTGGGCTTCTTGGTATTTGTCTTGGCCATAGCCGATTATTTTAATGGTGGTATCCGCCTGCCGTCTTTTCGTCGAGGCTGTGCGTCATGGGATTCTTGCGGAGGTATTCGATACTGCGCTGCAGGTCGTCTATCAGCAGTTGGGCCATGTCGTGGCTGAAGCCGTGGCGGATGAGCACACGCTGTATGGCCATGTCACGGCAGTTTACCGGGAGCGTATAGGAGGCTATCTGCCATCCGCGCACACGCATCCTGTCCGAAAGGTCGAAGATATTGAAGCCGAGGTCAGTTCCTTTCTTGAGCATCCATGCGGCGCCCGGAATACCGGTCGAACCGTCGTAAAGGATGTCGAAGATACCCATCTTTTCAATCTCTCCGGCAATGAACATGCCGTGTTCCTGACAGGCCTTGTGGATGCGTTCGTATCCCTTGCGGCCGTTGCGCAGGAAGTTGTAGTCTTGTGCGATGATTTGTCCGCCGGGCCGCGAGAAGTTGAGGGCGAAGGTCGGCAAATCGCCGCCCAGATAGTTGACGTGGAAAATCAAGTCTTTCGGTAGGTCGCTTTCTTCGCGCCATACCCAGCCCACACCCAGCGGCGAGACCGAACTTGTGGCCGGAAGTGCTGATGGATTTCACGCGCGGCAGGCGGAAATCCCATACGATATCCCTGCTGGATGGAAGGGGGGCGATGAAACCGCCGCTGGCACCGTCCCACATGGATGGGGATATCGAGCCCCGTCCGCTTCTGGTAGTCGTCCAGCGCGTCGCTTATCTCCTTGACCGGCTCGTACTGTAGGGTGAAGGTCACGCCGAAAGTCGGCACGACACCGATGGTATTTTCGTCGATACGCTTTATCACCTCTTCCGGGGTCATGAGCAGGCGGTCGTGTTCCATCGGTATCTCGCGCAGTTCCACATCGAAGTAGCGGGCGAACTTTTCCCAGCATACTGTACAGGGACCCGTGATGAGGTTCGGTTTGTCGGTTGGTTTTCGCTTCTTTCTGCCGTTTTTCGCGCCATCTCCATTTCATGGCCAGGCCCGCCGAGCATGGCGGCTTCGCTCGAACCGATGGTCGAACATCCGATGGTCGTCTTGCTCTCGGGCGAGTTCCAGAGGTCGGCGAGTATCTGTACGCAGCGCCGCTCGATTTCCGCCGTCTGGGGATATTCGTCCTTGTCTATCATGTTCTTGTCGATGCAGGCGTCCATTATCTTGCGGATATAGGGGTCTGCATAGGTCTGGCAGAATGTGGAGAGGTTCTGTTTGGCATTGCCGTCAAGCAGCAGTTCGTCCAGAATAAGGTCGGTAATGACCTCCGGGTCGTGGAATCGTCGGGCATTTTGTATTTGGCGATGGTGCGCTTCCGAGGGCTTCTGTGCATAAGCGTCGTACACGCTTTCCGAATCGCTTTGGCCGATTTTGTGTAATAGTGCCATAATCATCCTTTCTTTTAAGTTGTTATTCCGTTACCGGGAATTTTCCGGTCTGCGGAAAGGGTGCAAAACATGTGCCACGGAGCCGCATGCTGCGGGGACTTTCCGCTTTCGCCTGTGGGAAGAAGCGGGAGTAACGGCCCCGGTACCTTTAGCAGTATGGATAGAAAGCTTTCAAAAGATGCTTAAAGCTGATATTGGAAAATAGAATGTGAAAGAATAAAAAGGAAAAGAGACACTATGGCATCAAGCATGATTCATGGCTTGGTGTACAGGAGATGAGAAAAGAAAGTCTCGTTTCGAGATATCAACCGCCTGTTCAGCAGGGTGATTCTGCCGGATGGGGCGGTGGCGGGGAAAGCCATTTAAAAAGAAAAATCTGCGAAAATACCAGAATACATACGATCTCGAATGTTTTCCGCGACAGATACGGGAAATACATGGAGAAGGATGATTTATATCTCGGCTATTATCTTCATCTGATCCAGGATATGCTATATCAGGAGATTTATGTATGAGGGAGCATGGCTGGAATTCGAGCGTTCCTGGAAATATAAAACTGCATCGACTACAGATATTAAATAAATATGTTTCAAAAAAAATATGAGACTTTCCCAAGAAATAATCAAAGCAATACGTAACTG
>VOFC01001935.1_pt1 | contig 15455 bp, 37 predicted proteins | sample 5384161 | NCBI WGS metagenome assembly VOFC01 (sample SAMN12384722, study PRJNA508395) | human gut metagenome | isolation source: healthy gut B | host: Homo sapiens | reverse complement strand
CGGGTATAGCCACCGTTGCGCTCGGCGTAGTTCTGGGAGCCAGTTCCTTGAACAGCTTGTGGGCGACATCCTCGCGGGTGATGAAGCTCAGCGCCTGACGATAGGCAGCCAGATCGCCCTTCTTGCCGAGAGTAATCATCTTCTCAGTCAGGGGCTTGATCTCCTTGGCGCGGGTGACGGTGGTCTCCATCCGGCCATTGTCCAGGAAGATCGGTGACCTGCTGACGGAGCATCGCCATACGCTGATCGGTAGTCTTACCGAGCTTACGAGTTCCGGGCATTTCTGTTTCCTCCTTTCCTGATTGTTATGCGCACAGAGGCGAGTTAGTTGTTCTCTTCGTCGGCCAGGGACAGACCCATCATGGCCAGCTTGTTGATGACTTCCTCCAGAGACTTGCGGCCCAGGTTACGCACCTTCATCATCTCGTCCTCGGTTTTGGAGATTAGATCCGCCACCGTGTTGATGTTGGCACGCTTGAGGCAGTTAAAGCTGCGTACGGAGAGATCCAGCTCTTCAATGGTCATATCCAGCATCTTGTCGCGGATGTCCGGGGATTTCTCCACCACGGTGGACTTATCGCCCAGCGTGTCGGACAGGTCGGTGAACAGGGCAAAATGGTCGCAGAGGATCTTGGCGCCCAGGGACACAGCATCGCGGGCAGCGATGGTGGTGTCCGTCCAGACCTCCAGCGTCAGCTTGTCATAGTCGCTCATGCTGCCGACGCGGGTGCTTTCCACCGTGTAGTTGACCTTGTACACGGGGGTGTAGATGCTGAGTCGATGGGGATCACACCGATCACGCCGGCGAGCCTTGTTGCGGTCAGCGGAACGTAGCCACGGCCGTGGCTCAATGTCACCTCCATGCTCAGGGTGGCGCCCCGGCCCCAGGGTTGCAATGTGCAGCTCGGGGGAGGACCTCCACCTCGCCGTCAGTCTTGATATCGCCAGCCGTGACCTCGCAGGGTCCGGCCGCCTCGATAAACACGGTCTTGACAGCTCGCAGTGCAGCTTCGTCAGCAGATTCTTCACGTTCAGAACGATCTCCGTGACATCCTCTTTCACGCCGGGGATGGTGGAGAACTCGTGCTGGACACCGGCGATTTTGATGCTGGTGGCTGCGGTGCCGGGGAGGCTGAGCAGGATGCGCCGCAGGGCATTGCCCAGTGTCGTTCCGTATCCGCGCTCCAGGGGTTCGATCACATACTTTCCATAGGAAGCGTCGCCGGGTGTTTCAATACACTCGATCTGAGGCTTCTCAATTTCGATCATGCAGTACCCTCCTTCATTCTATTGGCGGCGCGGTGCCTGCCGCGCCAATTCGATTCCAGTGCTTCGTGAGGGTCAGAACCCTATTACTTGGAGTACAGCTCGACGATCAGATGTTCCTCAATGGGCATATCAATGTCATCGCGAGCGGGCAGGGTGACGACGGTACCCTTCAGCGCAGTCTTGTCACGCTCCAGCCACTTGGGGACGGTGACCAGCGGTGCATCCTCGGCGGTCAGGCGCTTAAAGGCCACGGAGGAGCGGCTGCCCTCCTTGACCTCGATGACATCGCCAACGCGAACCAGATAGGAAGGAATGTTCACCTTCTGGCCGTTGACGGTGAAATGCGCATGGTTCACCAGCTGACGCGCCTCGCGGCGGGTCATGGCGAAGCCCAGACGATACACCACGTTGTCCAGACGGCGCTCAACCAGTGGCAGCAGGTTCTCACCGGTCTTGCCGGGCATCGGGAGGCCTTCTCATAGTAAGCGCGAAACTGCTTCTCGAGGATGCCGTACACGAACTTCACCTTCTGCTTCTCATTGAGCTGGATGGCGTACTCGCTCTTCTTCTTTCTCATCTGGCCGCCGGGGTTGCGCTTGGTCTCCTTCTTGGAGTAACCCATGACAGCAGGAGAGATACCCAGCGCCTTGCAACGCTTGGCGATAGGCTGCATATTCTTAGCCATAACTTATTTATCCTCCTTGTTCCGATTACACACGACGACGCTTGGGGGGGGCGGCAGCCATTGTGGGGGAATGGGCGTGACATCCTTGATCATCGTCACTTCCAGACCCACGGCCTGCAGGGCACGGATAGCAGCCTCACGTCCCTGACCAGGACCCTTGACGAAGACCTCAACGGTCTTCAGGCCGTGCTCCATGGCGGCCTTGGCGGCAGTCTCAGCTGCGCTCTGGGCGGCGAAGGGGGTGGACTTCTTGCTGCCGCGGAAGCCCAGACCACCGGAGGAGGCCCAGGACAGTGCATTGCCCTGTGTCGGTAACGGTTACCATAGTGTTGTTGAAGGAAGAACGGATGTGGACCTGGCCCTTCTTCAATGTTCTTCTTTTCGCGACGACGGCGAATGACCTTCTTGCCTTTTACATTAGCCATGATCTATTCTTCCCTCCTTACTTCTTCTTGTTAGCAATAGTCTTCTTGGGGCCTTGCGGGTACGTGCGTTGGTCTTGCTGCGCTGACCGCGAACGGGAAGGCCACGACGGTGGCGCATGCCGCGATAGCAGCCGATTTCAGTCAGACGCTTGATGTCCAGTGCGGTCTGACGACGCAGATCACCCTCGACGATGTAGCTCGTGGTCAATGGCCTCACGGAGCTTGGCTTCCTCGGCCTCGGTCAGATCCTTGACCCGGGTGTCGGGGTTGATGCCTGTCTGTGCCAGGATGTCCTGCGCGCTCTTTCTGCCAATACCATAGATATAAGTCAAACCGATCTCGATTCGCTTATCCTTGGGCAGGTCAATACCGGCAATACGTGCCATACTCTAGAGCACCTCCAATTTCACTTAGCCCTGTCTCTGCTTATGCTTGGGATTCTCGCAAATGACCATGACACGGCCTTGCGGCGGATCACTTGCACTTCTCGCACATGGGCTTCACGGACGGTCTTACTTTCATTTTGATAAACCTCCTACTTACTGCGCCAGGTAATCCGACCGCGGGTCAGGTCGTAAGGTGACATTTCCACTGTCACCTTATCGCCGGGCAGAATCCTGATGAAATTCATTCTGAGCTTTCCGGAAATATGCGCTAATATGGTGTGTCCATTTCCAATGTCGACCTGGAATGTGGTGTTGGGCAGGGATTCAACGACGACGCCCTCTACTTCGATCATGTCGGATTTTGCCAAGCTATAATCCCTCCTGGTCTTGATCACTGCCGCGTACGCAGCGATGGCTTTACGAAGCTCACTATTTGTGATGGTTTCGTTGCTCCTGATCTTCTCGGCAACCGGGCGCCCATGGCCCCCCCAAAGCGCCGCATGCTTTGCGCCGCTTTTTCTTTGGGGTTTTCCACCCGGCGGCGCTTACCGTCTGCCAGCAGAAGGAAGTCTTCCTGTATATCCAGGACGAAGAAGAGCTCTCCCTTATCCCGGCCGGCAGTAGATGTTACGATATTCGCTTTCACAATGTCCATATCACACCAATGACTTCTGCGGGTCCGTCAGAAGCTCTGGCTCGCCGTCGGTGATCAGTACGGTGTTTTCGTAGTGTGCGGCGTTTTTCCCGTCGGCTGTCCTCACCGTCCAGCCATCCGGCATCTGCCTGATAGCGGCCGTCCCCGCGTTGACCATAGGCTCCACGGCGATGGTCATACCCCGCAGAAGACGGGGTCCATGGCCGGGCTTGCCGTAATTGGGGACTTCGGGTGCCTCATGCATCTGGTGTCCGATGCCGTGGCCGACATATTCCCGGACGACGCTGAAGCCGTTTGCCTCCACATACGCCTGCACAGCGGCGGAGATATCCGACAGGCGATAGCCCTCGCGGGCATACTTTATGCCCTCAAAGAAGCTCTGCTGCGTCACCCGGATCAGCCGCAGCGCCTCGTCGGACACCTGACCACAGGGGATAGGTGCCGGCGCAGTCGCCGTGGAAACCGCCGATGAACGCCCCACGTCTACGCTGACGATGTCGCCCTCCTGCAGCACCCGTTTGCCGGGGATGCCGTGGATGATCTCGTCGTTGACGCTGACGCACACGCTGGCCGGATAGCCGTTGTAGTGCAGGAAGGAGGGGTTGCGCCCTGCTCCTTGATAAACTGGAACACTGCTTTGTCGATCTGAGCTGTGGTGACGCCGGGTTTTACCATATCCCGTGCCAGGGCACGGGCTGCCGCGGTAATTTTGCCCGCCCGGCGCATCAGCTCGATCTCATGGGGGACTTGCAGCGTGATCATTCGGCCACTCCCAGCACCCGCAGGATCTCCCGTGTCGTACCCTCCACAGTGGGCTGGTCCTCCACGGTCTTCAGAACGCCTACTGGCCTCATAGAAGCCCTTGAGGGGTTCCGTCTCCTTATGATAGACCGCCAGACGGTCTTTCACCGTCTCCGGGTCATCATCCTTACGCTGCTTCAGCGCACCGCCGCACACATCGCACAAATTCCCTCTTTTTTCGGGGGGATGTTGACGATGTGATAGCTGGCGCCGCAGCTCTCGCAGACGCGCCGGCCGCCCATACGGGCGATGATCTTCTCGTCAGGAATCTCGATGGCGACCACGGCATCGAAGCTGATACCGGCCTGCTCGATGGCCTCGGCCTGAGCGATCGTGCGGGGCACGCCGTCCAGAATGTAGCCGTTCGCGCAGTCAGGCTCCTGCAGGCGCTCGTTGATGATGCCGATGATGACCTCATCGGGCACCAGGCTTGCCTGCGTCCATGTACTCCTTGGCCTTTCAGCCCGGTGGGCGTGCCGTTCTTCACAGCCGCCCGCAGGATGTTGCCCGTAGAGATGGTGGGGATATCCAGCTTTTTCTTGATGATGTCTGCCTGGGTGCCCTTTGCCGGCACCCGGGAGCGCCCAAAAGGATCAGTTTCATATTGACACCTCGAATTATTCCAGGAAGCCCTTATACTGACGCATCAGCATCTGGGACTCCAAAGCCTGAACGGTCTCCAGCGCAACACCGACCACGATGATGACGGAGGTGCCGCCGATGGACAGAGCCGCGACATTGACGATCTTGCCAATGAGCAGAGGCAGAATAGCCACGACGCCCAGATACACAGCGCCGAAGAGCGTGACCTTATTGAGGACCTTCTGATGAAGGCAGCGGTGGGATTGCCCGGACGGAAGCCGGGAATGAAGCCGCCGTTCTTCTTCAGGTTGTTGGATATCTCCACGGGGTTGAACTGGATGGTAGCGTAAAGTAGCTGAAAGCGATGATCATCAGGAAGTAGACGATCATATACAGCACTCTTGGTGTCCACAGCGTTCACCAAAGTATACGCAAAAGTACCCTCCTCCGGTTTGGGCAGGAACGCCGCCATGGGGGATGGGATCATGGCGATGGACTGGGCAAAGATGATAGGCAGCACGCCGGACATATTTACCTTCATGGGAAGTGTAGATGCCTGACCGCCGTACATCTTACGGCCCACCTGGCGCTTGGCGTACTGCACGGGGATGCGGCGCTCGGCGCCGTTGACCCAGGTGATCAGTACGATCAGAGCCAGGATGCCGATGACCACCAACAGTGCGTGCCACCACTGCATAGCCCCGGACTTCAGGGAAATGCTCATGCCGGACACCATGCTGCTGGGCACGCGGGACAGGATACCCGCGAACAGGATGATGGAGATACCGTTGCCGATACCGAATTCCGTGACCTGCTCGCCCATCCACATCACGAAGGAGGAGCCGGCAATGAAGGAGATAATGATGACCAGCGCCGCCCACACACCGGTATTGGTGAGGATGCTGGCGTTCTTCATCAGGGCGTAGTAGCCCCAGCCCTGCAGGATGGCGATGGCCACGGTGGCATAACGGGTGATGGACTGGATCTTCTTCTTGCCTTCTTCGCCGCCCTCACGGTGCCAGACGGCCCAGGGGGGGATGGCGATGGTCAGCAGCTGGATGATGATGGAGCTGTTGATGTAGGGCTGGACGCCCAGTGCGAAGACTGTAGCGCTGGCGAAAGCGCCGCCGGACATCACGTCATACAGGCTCAGCACGGTGGTGCTCATCTGATTGACATAATCCCCAGCAGCTTTGTGTCTACATAGGGCACGGGGATCGCGTTGCCGATACGGAAAATCAGCAGGATCAGCGCGGTAAAGACGATCTTTTTACGAAGCTCGGGGATCGCCCACGCTTTTTTGATCGTCTGGATCACTTAGATCACCTCTGCCTTTCCGCCGGCTGCCTCGATCGCTTCCTTGGCAGCCTGGGAAAAAGCAGCGGCCTGTACGGTCACCTTCTTGGTAACATTGCCGTTACCCAGAACCTTGTAGCCGTACTCGCACTTGCTCAGAATGCCCTTGGCCAGCAGGGCTTCTGCGGTGACGATGTCGCCGTCCTCAAACTTGTTGAGAGCGGTCAGGTTGATGATCTCCAGGGGCTTGGCAAAAATGTTGTTGAAGCCGCGCTTGGGGATGCGGCGTGTCAGAGGCATCTGACCGCCTTCGAACCCGATGCGGGTACCGCCGCCGGAGCGGGCCTTCTGGCCCTTATGACCGCGGCCGGCAGTCTTGCCGTTACCGGAGCCGGCGCCACGGCCCTTGCGGTAGGCTTCCCTTAACGGAGCCAGCTGCGGGAGACAGTTCGTTGAGTTTCATCCTCTCGCACCTCCTTATTCTTCAGTGACCTTCAGCAGGTAGCCGATCTTGGCGACCTTGCCGCGGGTCTGGGCATTATCGGGCTGAACGGTGGCGTCGCCGATCTTGCGCAGGCCGATGGACTTGGCAGTGGCAATGTGCTTTTCCAGTCTGCCATTAAGGCTCTTGACGAGCTTGATGTTCAGATTAGCCATGTTCACGCCTCCTTAGCCTACGATCTCGTCGACGCTCTTGCCGCGGGTACGGGCGACTTCTTCGGGGGTGCGCAGGGACTTCAGGCCCTCGAAGGTAGCGGCGACCAACGTTCACGCGGTGTTGGAGCGCAGGCACTTGGTCCGGATGTCCTTCACGCCGGCAGCTTCCATGATGATACGCACGGGGCCGCCGGCGATGACGCCGGTACCGGGGGCGGCGGGCTTCATCAGCACGCGGCCTGCACCGGCCTCGCCGATAATCTCGTGAGGGATGGTGCTGCCGGACAGGGACACGTTGATCATGTTCTTCTTAGCGTCCTCGATGCCCTTGCGGATCGCCTCGGGAACCTCGCCCGCTTTGCCCAGGCCGTAGCCGACCGTGCCCTTGCCGTCGCCCACCACCATCAGGGCGGCGAACTTCATGACACGACCACCCTTAACGGTCTTGGAAACGCGGTTGGTAGCGACTACTTTTTCAATGTACTCGCTCTGCTCTCTTTCAAATCTGGCCATTGATAAGTCCTCCTTCCTTAGAATTCCAGGCCGCCCTCGCGGGCGCCTTCAGCCAGCTCGGCCACACGGCCGTGGTACAGGTAGCCGCCGCGATCGAACACGACGGTATCGATGCCCTTAGCCTTGCAGCGCTCGGCAACCAGCTTGCCCACAGCGCGGGCCGCGGTCTTGTTGCCGCCGTTGCCCTCGATCTCTTTGTCCAGAGAGGAAGCAGAGACCAGGGTGTTGCCGGCCACGTCGTCGATGATCTGAGCATAGATGTTCTTCTCGCTGCGGAACACGTTCAGACGGGGACGCTCGGTAGTGCCGAACACCTTGGCACGCACTCTCTTGTGGCGCTTAATGCGCTGAGCGTTGGTATCGGGTCTTTTAATCATAACGGCACACCTCCTTACTTCTTAGCGCCGGTCTTACCGACCTTGCGGCGGATGACTTCGTCGACGTACTTGATGCCCTTGCCCTTGTAGGGTTCCGGAGGACGCTTTTCACGGACTTCCGCCGCGAACTGGCCAACCTTCTGCTTATCGGGACCGGAGATCACGATCTTGTTCTGGCCGCGGGCACTTCAATGGTGATACCGTCGATCTCGGGCAACGATGACCTGGATGAGAATAGCCCAGGTTCATGACCAGGTTCTTCCCTTCCTTGGAGGCACGGTAACCGATGCCGTTGACCTCCAACTCCTTCTTGAAGCCTTCGCTGACGCCGACGACCATGTTGTGCAGCAGCGCACGGGTCATACCGTGCAGCGCGCAGTGCAGCTTGTCGTCAGAGGGGCGCTTGACATGGATGGTGTTGCCCTCCTGCTCCAGGATCATCTCCGGACGCAGAGCCTGCGTCAGGGTACCCTTAGGGCCCTTGACGGTGACAACGTTGTTCTCCGCGATGGTGACTTCCACACCAGCGGGGACGGTAATGGGCATTCTGCCAATTCTCGACATTGTTCAAATACCTCCTTACCATACGAACGCAAGGACTTCACCGCCGACGTGCGCTGCGCGAGCAGCCTTGTCGGTCATGACGCCCTTGGAAGTGGATACGATCGCGATGCCGAGACCACGCAGCACGCGGGGCAGCTCGTCGGCGCCCACATAAACGCAGACCGGGCTTGGACACGCGGCGCAGACCGGAGATAACCTTTTCCTTGCCGGCATTGTACTTCAGAGTGATGCGGATCACGCCCTGCGTACCGTCTTCGACGACCTGGAAGGCCTTGATGTAGCCCTCGTCCAGCAGAATCTGAGCGATGCTCTTCTTCATGTTGGAAGCAGGAACGTCGACGGTCTCGTGCTTGGCGTTGTTGGCGTTGCGGATACGGGTCAGCATATCAGCAACAGGATCAGTGATGTGCATAAATATTTCCTCCTAATTTAGAGTTACAGGGTCGCCCCTGTTGAGGCAGCGAGGTATCACTGATAATTTAGTCCGTCGGCAGCGCACTGCCCGGGTGTTTAATTACCAGTGACCTTTCGCCATCCTGTATTACCGGAGCCTTGCGGCTCTTACGGTACATGGGTTCGGCGGAGAGCGACGCTCTGCCGGAGTTCTCCTGGTAGAGATTTTTTGTTCTCAGACGAGGCGGCGAGGCGATGGCGTACTTTGTGTACGCCGAGCCGCGCCAACGAAGTATGGACAAAAGATCACCAGGAAGCCTTGCGGACACCGGGGATCTCGCCCTTGTACGCCAGTGTCCCGGAAGCAGATACGGCACACACCGTAGTCACGCAGATAGGCGTGAGGGCGGCCGCACAGCTTGCACCGGTTGTACTTGCGGGTGGAGAATTTCGCAGGCGCCTGCTGCTTCAGGATCATAGACTTCTTAGCCATTTCGTTCTCCTCCTAATCAGCGTTCAAAGGGAGCGCCGACCAGAGTCAGCAGCTCGCGAGCTTCTTCATCGGTCTGGGCGGTGGTACAGATCACGATATCCATGCCGCGGATCTTGTCGATCTTGTCATAGTCGATCTCGGGGAAGATCAGCTGCTCCTTGATGCCCAGGGCATAGTTGCCGCGGCCGTCGAAGGCGTTGGCGGTGATGCCGCGGAAGTCGCGGACACGGGGCAGAGCCACGTTGAACAGACGATCCAGGAACTCCCACATCTTGTCGCCCCGCAGGGTGACCTTGGCGCCGACGGGCATGCCCTCACGCAGCTTGAAGTTCGCGACGGACTTCTTGGCGATGGTGACAATGGCCTTCTGGCCGGTAATGGTGGCCAGGTCGCCGCACACGGCGTCCAGGACCTTAGCGTTCTCACGCGCCTCACCGCAGCCCACGTTCACGACGACCTTGTCGATCTTGGGGATCTGCATGGTGGACTTGTAACCGAACTTCTTGAAGAGAGCAGGAGCTACTTCTTCGGTATACTTGACTTTCAGACGTGCCATTATTACTCTCTCCTTTCTTTACAGGGCAGCGCCGCAGTGCTTGCACACGCGGACTTTCTTGCCGTCCTTGATCTCATAGGCCACGCGGGTGCCCTTGTCGCACTTGGGGCATACCACCTGGACCTTGCTGGCGTAGATAGCCGCCTCGCGCTTGACGATGCCGCCCTCTTCGCCCTGCTTGCGGGGGCTTGATGTGGCAGGTCACCATGTTGATGCCCTCGACCACGACCTTGCGCTCACTGGGAACGGTGCCCAGCACCTTGCCGGTCTTGCCCTTGTCCTTGCCGGACAGAACGACCACCTTGTCGTTCTTCTTGATCTTCAGATTGTTCATGTGTCCGTCCCCTCCTTAAATAACTTCGGGAGCGAGGGACAGGATCTTCATGTAATCCTTGTCGCGCAGCTCACGGGCGACGGGCCCAAAGATACGGGTACCTCTGGGGTTCTTGTCGTCCTTGATGAGGACGGCGGCGTTGTCGTCGAAACGGACATAGGTGCCGTCGGCACGACGGACGCCCTTGGCGCTGCGGACGATAACGGCCTTGACAACCTCGCCCTTCTTCACCTGACCGCCGGGAGTGCTCTTACGCACGGAGGCAACGATGACGTCGCCGATGTTGCCGTACTTGACCTTGGAGCCGCCCAGAACGCGGATGCACTTGATCTCTTTGGCGCCGGTATTGTCAGCGACCTTCAGATAAGATTCTTGCTGGATCATACTTACGGCACCTCCTTACTTAGCCTTCTCGACGATCTCGACCACGCGCCAGCGCTTGTCCTGGACAGGGGCGGGTCTCCATCACCTTCACGACATCGCCAACACCGCAAGCGTTCTGCTCGTCGTGAGCCTTCAGCTTATAGGTACGGCCGACGATCTTCTTATACAGAGGATGGGCAACGCGGTCCTCGATGGCGACGACCACGGTCTTGTCCATCTTGTCGGAAACGACCTTGCCGACCCGGGTCTTGCGGGAGGAAGTTCTCTTCTCTTCCATGTTACTTCTCCTCCTTTTCACGGATAACGGTCTTCACACGAGCGATGTCGCGCTTGGTCTCGGCGATCTTGAGAGGATTGTCCAGCTGATTGGTGGCGTGCTGCATACGCAGGAAGAACAGATCCTTCTTCAGGCTGGTCAGCTTCTCGTTCAGCTGCTCCACGCTCATTGCACGTACTTCAGTTGCCTTCATCTCATTCACCTACTTCCTGGGCTTCGAGATCCTCGCGCTTGACGATCTTCGTCTTGATGGGCAGCTTGTGGCTGGCCAGACGCAGAGCCTCGCGGGCGACCTCTTCGGAAACACCGGCGATCTCAACATGACACGGCCGGGCTTGACGACTGCGACCCAGTACTCGGGAGGAGCCCTTACCGGAACCCATGCGGGTCTCGGCCGGCTTCTCGGTGATGGGCTTATCGGGGAAGATCTTGATCCAGACCTGACCGCCACGCTTGGTGTAGCGGGTCATGGCGATACGAGCTGCCTCGATCTGGTTGCTGGTGATCCACGCGGGCTCCACAGCGACGAGGCCAAACTCGCCGTAGGTGACCTTATTGCCTCTCATGGCCTTACCGGTGAGGCGGCCACGGTGTACTCTGCGGTACTTAACTCTCTTGGGCAGAAGCATTACTGAGCGCCTCCTTCTTTCTTTTCTGCGGGCTTGCGGAAGCCGCCCTGAGGACGAGGACCGCGGTTGAAGCCGCCGTTCTGGCGATCACGGTTGAAGCCACCGTTCTGGCCATCGCGGCGGAAACCACCGCGGCGGTCACCGTCCCGACGGTCCGCGGCGCTCACGGCGCTCCTGATAGGGCTTGCTGGTATCCAGCGTGCGGGGGGTGGTCCGCAGGGCCTGGGACAGGATCTCGCCCTTGTAGATCCACACCTTCACGCCGATGCGGCCGAAGGTGGTAGCGGCCTCAGCGAAGCCGTAGTCGATGTCGGCACGCAGCGTCTGCAGGGGGATGGTACCCTCGTGATAATGCTCGGAGCCGGCGATCTCGCGGCCGCCCAGACGACCACCGCAATTGCACTTGATGCCCTTGGCGCCGGCGCGCATGGCGCGGCCCATGGCATTCTTCATAGCGCGGCGGTGAGAGAATACGCTTCTCCAGCTGAGCGGCGATGTTCTCGGCCACCAGCTGCGCGTCCATATCGGGGTTGCGGACCTCGACGATGTTCAGCTTCACGGTCTTGCCGATCAGCTTCTCAACGTTCTTGCGGTACCGCTCGATCTGCTCGCCGCCCTTGCCGATGACCACGCCGGGGCGTGCCACATGCAGGTAGATGGTGACGACCTCGTTGCTGCGCTCGATCTCGATCTTGGAGACACCGGCGGCAAACAGCAGCTTCTTCAGGTACACACGGATCTTGTGGTCCTCGACCAGCAGATCGCCCACCTTCTCATTGCTGGCATACCAGCGGGAATCCCAGTCCTTGATGACGCCCACGCGGATACCATGGGGATTGACTTTCTGACCCATTTAACTGTCTCCTCCCTTCAGTCTCTCTCCGCGACGGCCAGCGTCACGTGAGAGGTTCTCTTATTGATGCGATAGGCACGGCCCTGTGCACGGGGCATCATCCGCTTCAGGATGGGGCCGGGGGTGGCGAACACCTGGGTCACGACCAGCTTGTCGGGATCCATGCTGAAGTTGTTCTCCGCGTTGGCGCAGGCGCTCTTGAGGAGCTTCATCAGGGGCTCGGAGGCAGACTTGGGGGTCTGCATCAGGATGGCCATAGCAGTCTGCACGTCCTTGCCGCGGATCAGATCGCAGACGATCTGGATCTTGCGGGGAGAGATGCGGACGTATCTCAGATATGCTTTCGCTTCCATATTACAGTGCATCCTCCTTTTTAAGACTTAGACTTGGTATGGCCGCGGAAGGTACGAGTGGGCGCGAACTCGCCCAGCTTGTGACCGACCATATCCTCCTGGATATAGACGGGCACATGACGGCGGCCGTCGTGGACTGCGATGGTGTGGCCGACGAAGGCGGGGAAGATGGTGGAGCTGCGGCTCCAGGTCTTCAGCACGTTCTTCTCGCCGGTCGCGTTCATCTCTTCAACCCGCTTCAGCAGCTCAGGGGCAACATACGGGCCTTTTTTGACAGATCTGCTCATATTCTCTTGCCTCCTTACTTCACATTACGGCGCTTGACAATAAACTTGTCATTACGGTTCTTGGTCTTGCGGGTCTTGTAACCCAGGGCGGGCTTGCCCCAAGGAGTGACAGGACCAGGGCGGCCGACGGGGCCTTGCCTTCGCCGCCGCCGTGCGGGTGATCGCAGGGGTTCATGACGCTACCGCGAACGGTGGGACGCCAGCCCATGTGACGCTTACGACCGGCCTTACCGATCTGGATGTTCTCATGCTCCAGATTGCCGACCTGACCGATGCAGGCCTTGCAGTTGGTGCGGATGATGCGGACCTCACCGGAGGGCATACGGATCTGGGCGTTGTCGCCCTCCTTAGCCATCAGCTGGGCATAGGCACCGGCGGAGCGGACCAGCTGCGCGCCCTTGCCGGGGTGCATCTCCACGTTGTGGATCACGGTACCAACGGGATGTTGGCGATGGGCAGGCAGTTGCCGGGCTTGATGTCGGCGGAGGCGGTGGAGAGCACCTTGTCACCTGCAGTCAGACCCACAGGGGCGATGATGTAGCGCTTCTCGCCGTCCTCATACTGCACCAGGGCAATGTTGGCGCTGCGGTTGGGGTCATACTCCAGACGCAGAACCGTGGCTTCCATGTCCACCTTGTCGCGCTTGAAGTCGATGATGCGGTACTTCCGCTTTTCGCCGCCGCCGCGATGGCGGACGGTGATGTGACCGTAGCTGTTGCGACCAGCGTTCTTCTTCAGGACTTCAACGAGGCTGGCTTCAGGCTTGGCGTGCTTGTCAATGCCGTCGAAGCCGGAAACAGTCATGTGACGGCGGGAAGGGGTGGTCGGCTTAAAGGTTTTGATAGACATTTCTTACACTCCCCTTCTCTTATACCATACCCTCGAAGAACTCGATGGTCTTGGAATCCTTGAGCCAGCTGGACATACGCTTTCTTCCAGCTCTTACGGGTACCGGGACGGCCGGCGCCCATGCGCTTGGTCTTGACATCGTAGTTGATGGTATTGACCTTGGCGACCTTCACGCCGAAGATCTTCTCCACGGCGTTCTTGATCTCGATCTTACCGGCGGAGGGCGCCACCTCGAACACGTACTTCTTGTCGGAAGTAGCGTCCATGGAGCGCTCGGTAATGATGGGACGGATGATGATGTCGTATACGTTAGCCATTACGCGAACACCTCCTCGATCACTGCGAGGGCTTCCTTATCCAGCACCAGATACTTGGCCTTCAGAATGTCGTAGACATTGATCAGGTTGGCCATAGAGGTCTCGACGCCGGGGATGTTGCGGGCGCTCTTGACGACGATCTCGTCCTTGGCAGGGGTGACCACCAGGGACTTAGCCGTCGGCCTTGACGGCGGACAGGAACGCACGGAAGTCCTTGGTCTTGATGGCGTCCATCTTGATGGAGTCGATGACGACGATCTCGCCGGCGGCCGCCTTGGCGGACAGAGCGGACTTCATCGCCAGTCTCTTGACCTTCTTGTTCAGAACGTAAGAGTAGCTGCGGGGCTTGGGGGCGAACACGATGCCGCCGTGGGTCCACTGGGGCGCGCGGGTGCTGCCCTGACGGGCGTGACCGGTACCCTTCTGACGCCAGGGCTTCTTGCCGCCGCCGGAGACCTCGGCGCGGGTCAGAGCGCTCTGGGTGCCCTGCCGGCAATTTGCCAGGTGGTTCTTGACCACTTCGTGCACGACGGCGGTGTTCGGCTCCATGCCGAAGATGCTGTCGCACAGTTCAACAGTGCCGACTTCTGCGCCGGCCATGTTCAAAACTTTGATAGTAGACATTTCAAGCACTCCTTTCCTTACTTAGTGCGGGCGGAAGCCTTCTGCGGGTTACGACCGGAAGCCTTCTGCGGGTTGTTGCTGATACCAGTGTCAGCGTGCTTGATGCGGTGGGTCTTAACGGTGGACTTGATGAGCACCAGACCGCCCTTGGGGCCGGGGATGGCGCCGCGGACCGCGATCATGTTCAGCTCAGGATCGACCTTCACGATGTCCAGGTTCTGGATGGTCACCTGGTCGCAGCCCATCTGGCCGGCGCCGATCTTGCCCTTGAAAATACGGCTGGGATCGGTGCTAGAGCCCATGGAGCCGGCATGACGATGGACAGGGGCCGCCGCCGTGGCTCATGGGGGTACGGCCGGCGCCCCAGCGCTTCACAACGCCCTGGTAGCCGTGGCCCTTGGTGGTGCCGGTCACGTCTACGAAGTCACCCTCCTGGAATGTGTCGGCCTTGACGATGTCGCCGGCGTTGAGCTCAGCGGCGTTCTCCAGGTCGAACTCGCGCAGGTACTTCTTGGGAGCCACGTCCGCCTTGTTCAGGTGGCCCATCTCGGGCTTGGTCAGCTTCCGCTCGGGAATCCTCGATAGCCCAGCTGCACGGCGTTGTAGCCGTCCTTTTCGGCAGTCTTCTTCTGAACGACCACGCAGGGACCCGCCTCGATGACGGTGACGGGGATCACCTTGCCGTTTTCGTCGAAGATCTGAGACATACCGACTTTCTTGCCAATGATTGCCTTCATGTATGATCCTCCTTAAAGGTTATTGGTCGACATAGATTCAGTCCGCATTGGGTAGGACCGCTTGCTCTGCCGACGTAACCCCCGCCGGCCTCACGCAAGTCAGCCGACGGCTCGGCTAGCAAGCAAATTTGTTTGCCGGGAGCCATCATCCCGGTGCCG
>VOFC01007047.1_pt1 | contig 15492 bp, 26 predicted proteins | sample 5384161 | NCBI WGS metagenome assembly VOFC01 (sample SAMN12384722, study PRJNA508395) | human gut metagenome | isolation source: healthy gut B | host: Homo sapiens | reverse complement strand
CTGACCTTCAACAGGATGTTTCAACCTCGGTGGTTGAGTGGATATCCATGTTTTTCACGAATGGCTTTTTTCAAAGCTTACAAAGGGTTCATGCGCAACGATATACAGCCCGCGTGAATCATAAACGAGGGTGTAGCCGCGATGCCTGTGGTTTTTGATAGTACTTTGAGAAGCCGCCGTCAATGACGATAAGGCTTCCGCCCGCTTTAATCGGATTCTCGCCGTTGATTTTTCAACCGGAATATGTCCGTTGACAATTACGGCACGATCCGTATCCGTGATGCCGAACTCGTTAAAATTCGAATTGCCAAGATCCTTAGTGTCCTGATATTTGTAGTAAAGCATTACTGCGCTTTTCTTTGTGGACTTACTGTCGTCGATCTCAACGCGCTCGAAAGTTGTCATTTTGTTTTTTGCCGAACGGCGGGGAATCGGGTCCGCAGCCTCAGAGATACCACATCAGATCAAGCTCATGGGTTTTCCGCATTGAAGGTTCGGCAAAGTAAAGCCGCTTTACCTCAATATAATCGAACATCTGCTTGCCGCTGCGGGGAACGCCGTCGCCGAAATCGACAGCTTTAAAACTGCCGTCCTCATTAAGCGAACAAGTGCGTGGAACATCAGGTTGTTGTTCTCAATGCGATAGAGTTCAAGCCTTTGTCGATAAAAAGAACTTGATGTGTTTTTGCGAGGGTCGGACTGCTTATGAAAAGAATCGCGCAGCTCGTTGATTATGGTTTTCCTCTTCATCGGACAAGGGTATACGGATCATCCGGGTTGATTGTCGGAATCTTTGGCATCCTTTATGGGATAGGTGATGCCGTCAATCGTTACTGTGCTGTTCTACTCTGTCGATCGTGTCCAAAAAACAGGCGATGGTCAAGCTTATAGTTCGGATTCCGCATTATGAGCTGTCCTTCGAGTTTATGCATGATAACGAAAAATCGCCTTATGCAGCTTTGCGCGGATATTGACTTCGGGATTATCGTAGTATGCTTCCGATGAAGTCTTGCGCGGACGAAAATGCAGCGCGCTCTTTATATGTGCTTTGTGCAAACATCAGCAGGTGACGCAGATTGATTCCGTAGACGTTCTCGATAAGGTCCAGATTGCCATGGCGGAAACTGTTCGTCAACACGCCGGCAATACATGTTTTTTCGCCGAGCGCTGCGCCCATCCAAAGGATATCATGGGTTACCCCACTGAATATCAACGGACGGATGCTTTAAAAGCAGATCGAGGATACGATGAGGCTCTGTTCCGCGGTCGTAAATATCTCCCACAATATGAAGCTTGTCGACAGCAAGCTTTTGATGGCATCAGTAAGAGCAACAATTACGCGCTCAGCGTAATCGTGGCGGATGATGGAGTCAAAAATCCGTCGTAGTAGCCGTCAAGATCGTGGAAATTTACGCGGGCAGTGAGAAGTTCTTCGATGATATAAGAAAATCGGGGGATCAAGCGTTTTACGCAGCCTCGAACGGTATACTTGCTGCTGATTTTGCGCCCGAGAACGATGAGGTTGCGCAGCGTTGCTTTGTACCATGCGTCGGTATCCTCAACGTTTTCCAGTTCGAGCTTAATTTTTTTTGCTTTGGATAGTATACGATTGTTGCAAGAGTTTCACGCTCGTCAAAGCTGAGCCTGTCAACAAAAAAGTCGTTCAATTTCACGACGAATAACGCCCGATGCATTGTTCAAAATATGTTCGAATGCATCACCCTGACCATGAAGATCGCTCATGAAATGCTCCGTCGGTTTCGGCAGCGCAAGAATTGAGCTCAGGTTAACGATCTCGGTCATTGCGTATTCGACTGTCGGGAAAGTTTTTGCAAGTTGGGTAAGGAAAAAGATAGTTTTCATTGAGTTCTTTTTTCGGTGAATGCCGTGTTCATGAATACCTCCGATATTAAATATTCCTCATCAACGTTATGCACACAAAAAAACAGACAGAAGCTGTCTGTGTGCTTCTTTAAGCAAGTATAACATCTTCTTTGATTTTAATCAACCCCCGAACATTCATTTCACGCCGAGGAGGGATTGCTTTTTTTTATGTCGATATTACAGTTGCAGAACAACTGTCGGAACTTAAAAACCCGTCTTCCCCATGCCAAATGAGTATTGAACCAATTCGCCTGCATTGAAATCACAACCGAACCCGCTGTTGCGGGAAGCATGGAGAAAACTGTTGTTTCCGAGATAAACGCCTACATGCGAAATTCGGGAATAAGCATCATCGTAAAAGAAAACGAGATCTCCGCGAATAAGGTTTTCTTTGCCGTCGATTCGCTGCCATCCGGCATGTTTGAATAACCGGCGGCGTTAAGTCTGCCTATGTTACAGTCCTGCCTGACGCAGACAGTAGTAAACAAGCCCGGAACAGTCAAACGAATCAGACCTGGGCTGCCGAACACATACGGCTTGCCGTTGCGAATACAACGCATCTATGAATTGTTCAAGCCCTTGTGACGGTGCGGGCGCTGTTGTCGGGGTCGGTGCAGGGCGACTGTGTCGGACTTGGTGTCGGCGTCGGCTTTGGCGTCGGTGTGGGTCTCGGTGACGGTGTCGGGGCTGCTGTCGGTGCGGCGGACGCAGTTGCAATTGCAGTTGGTTTCGGCGACGGCGCGTTGATGTCGGCGCGGGCGGCAGTGGGGTGTCGGAGAAGCAGCAGGCATCGGCAATGATGACGTCACCGGGGAGGGAGCGGAAACGGTATAATACGGTTCACCGGTCTCGAAAGGAAGATTGCCGTCATCCACAGCATAAGCGGAAAAATCAGATTAAAAGCTTCGGTGTCCACAACGCTGCTTTCGGGCAGGTTATTGCTCAGCCGGAATTGCTCAACAGCAGTCCGCGTTGCCATTCCGAAATAACCGTTGATTTTTTCGGAATAGTATCCGAGCTGCATCAGACGTTCCTGAAGCATGCGAACATCGTTTCCAACGTTGCCGTATTCAATAACATATTCGACAGGTGCATCCGAATACAGCAGACGGAGAAGAGTCTCATCAACCTCACCACTTTTGTGCCAAATGATTCGCACGCTGGAAAAGTTTAACGGCTTGTTCGAGCGGTTTGTTAAAAAACATCCGAAGGTTCATCGGAAGGCAGATACCCAAGCAGCATAAGTCTTGCTGCATATCGTTTACATGTTTGTCACAATCTCCGAGTTTGTATACCTTGCCCGGAACTATTTCGTATTTGCTTTGACACACCGAACCCGCATTGTTTGGTGCAGGCGTTGCAGGCATCGTATCGAAAAACGAAAGGTCATTGTCGGGACTTGCAACCGCGTTCCGCAATGCCGAAACATCAAGATTCCGATAATTTGTATTTATAAAAATAAATGAAAACAGTATTAAAAACAGAACAAGCAGTGCGGGAAGGCGCACTGACCGAAGGCAGCTGCCGACAGCCGCGGAAGCTTTTTTCTGCAAAGAATGATTTGAGCCCCTGTTTTTTTCATTTTTCACGGATTCACCCCGAATCTTTTGTTTGACTGTTTCTATTATACAACAAAACAAGACTTTTTTCCATGAGAAACTGAGCCTGCGCAAAGGAAGCTGAATAATGCTCTTTCCGTTAAAGCCGGAATTAACGGTCACATAAATCTTTAAAGCATTTATCTTTGAAATATATACGTACTTTGACTGTAATGCGTTCGATATTCAAATAAATATATCGCAAATTCTGTTGTAAAGGCGCGAAAACGGCTGTATAATTATAATTGCCGCAGAATGCGACGTAAAAACATGACACGGAGACACGAAAGCATGAGTACTAACTTTGACAGGCTTACAGTAAACACAATCCGCACTCGTTGCAGATGCTGTTCAAAAAGCGAACAGCGGACATCCGGGACTTGCTATCGGTGCAGCACCGATGGCTCTTTCCGTTTTCAAAGCAAATGCGGCACAACCCCGCAAATCCTTCATGGCGCGGCCGTGACAGATTTGTTTTGAGTGCAGGTCATGCATCCATGCTTGAGTATTCGCTTCTTCACCTTTTCGGCTATGATGTATCAATTGACGACATCAAGAATTTCCGTCAGCTCGGCAGCAAAACGGCAGGGCATCCCGAGTACGGCAACATTGCGGGAATCGAAGCCACAACCGGCCCGCTCGGACAGGGATTTGCAATGGCTGTCGGCATGGCGATGGCAGAGAAGCATCTCGCTTCGGTATTCAACCGCGATGAATTCCGTGTATATGACAATAACACATACGTGCTCATGGGTGACGGCTGCATGATGGAAGGCGTTGCTTCGAAGCAGCATCTCTTGCGGGGACGCTGGAGCTTGGCAAGCTGATTGCGCTTTATGACAGCAACAGGATAACTATTGAAGGCAGCACGGACATTACTTTCGCGAAGACGTCCGTAAACGTTTTGAGAGCTACGGTTGGCAGGTAATCAGCGTTGATGACGGTGAAAACATGACGCTTATCGCCGATGCTCTTGAAAGCGCGAAGAATGAAAACAAAAAGCCCTCGCTCATCATTGTCAGGACGAACATTGCGCAGGGCACACCCAAGCAGGGGAAGTGCCTCTTCTCACGGTTCACCTTTTGGGCGAAGAGAATATTTCCGAATGGAAAAAATCCATCGGTTGGGATTATGAACCTTTCACTGTGCCTGCCGAGGTTTATGACTATCTTGCCGACTTTGCGGCAAATAATCGCGAGCGTGAAAATGCCTACAATCGATGATTGCAGAATATGAGCGTCGTTACCCGGAACTCTATGCCGAGCTGCTCCGCTGGAACTCCGCAGAATTGCCGGAAGAACTTTATAACGATGATAGCATTTTCGAGTTCGAAAACAAAAAACAGCGACACGGTCCTGCTCCGGTACTGTGCTCAACAGACTTGTGAAGTATTTCCGTCCATGTTCGGCGGCAGTGCGGATCTTGCACCGTCCAACAATACAGAACTGAAAGGATTCGAGTTTTTCGGCAGAGAAAACACCGCAGGGAAAGAATATCCACTTTGGTGTTCGTGAATTTGCTATGGCAGCAATCTGCAACGGCATTTCGCTTTACGGCGGTTTGTTGCCGTTCTGCGCAACCTTCCTTGTTTTTCCGATTACCTCAAGCCCGCAGTGCGTCTTTCCGCACTGATGAAGCAGCGTGTGCTTTACATCATGACACATGACAGCATCGGCGTCGGAGAAGACGGTCCCACACATCAGCCGATAGAACAGCTGGATATGTTCCGCGCAGAACCGAACACATATGTTTTCCGTCCTGCGGACGGCAGAGAGACAGCGGCAGCATACCTCAGTGCGCTTAGGGTTGGCGGCTCCCTCTGTTATTGCGCTTTCCGCCAGAATTTGCCGCAACTCGATGGTTCCGGCAAATCGGCAATGAAGGGCGGATATGTAATCGGTCACGAATATGCAGAAAAAGAATCTTGATGCAATTCTGATTGCTTTCCGGCAGCGAAGTTGATACTGCGCTTGAAGCAAAAAAAACTGCTTGAAGCAGAAGGGAAGAATGTACGTGTGTTTCGATGCTGCATGGAGCTGTTTTTTGAACAGGATGAAGTCATCGTAAAACAGTACTCCCCCAAAGCAGTACGTTCAAGAGTTGCCAGGTTGAAGCACTCGGCGGCATGAGCATGTACAAGCTTGTCGGTTTGGATGGAGAAATTGTTTCAATGGAAGGCTTTGGAGCTTCTGCTCCCGGCGATGTTCTGTTCAAGCATTTCGGATTTACGGCTGCCAATGTTGCAGCTAAAGTTGAATCGGTTATTGCTGCAAACAAATGCTGAGAATTGATTTACGGGTGCAAATGATTTCAGCAAATTGACTCGCTGCTCGCCCGCCGTACGGACGACATACGATGTTCGCACGGCAATATTGTCGTGCATATGGGCGACACCATCGTAATTGCATTACAGAACTCGTTCGTCAACCGGCGGACGAGTTTTTGTTCCGATCGAATTGCTGAATGACGCTGTTGTCCGTACGGGCGACTTTGCCGGCATTTTCAGCAGTGTTCGTTGAATACGGCGGACAAAGTTATTGTGAAAGGAGTTTTAAATTGAAAGAAAATCATCATTCATTAAACGTTTTGTGGGCAACAAAGCATTCTATGCCGCAGTTCTTGCGATTGCCCTGCCGGTAATGGCGCAGAACGGAATCACCCAATTTGTAGGCGTGCTGGACAACTTAATGGTCGGAAGAATAGGCACGGAGCAAATGAGCGGTGTTGCGATTGCTAACCAATTGATATTCGTTTTTAATCTCTGCATATTCGGAGGTCTCTCCGGGGCAGGTATTTTCGGTGCGCAGTTCGCGGGGAAAAGAGATAAATGACGGTATTCGTTATGTCTTTCGCTTCAAGCTCATTGTCTGCATCATCGTTTGCTGTTTGTCCGTTGCTCTGCTGGAGCTTCTTGGATGCACCGCTGATAAATCTGTTTTTACACGAGGGCAGCGAGGAAGGCGATCTGGCTCTGACGCTCGCAAGCGGAAGAACATATATCAGAGTTATGCTTTTCGGCCTCGTTCCGTATGCCCTTTCGCAATGTTATGCGTCAAGTTTGCGTGAAACAGGCGAAACCGTAGTTCCCATGATTGGCAGCGGTGCGGCTGTGCTTGTAAACCTTGTGTTTAACTGGCTTCTGATTTTCGGAAAGCTGGGCTTCCCGAAGCTTGGTGTTGAGGGTGCGGCAATTGCAACCGTGCTTTCGCGCTTTGTCGAGCTTGTAATTATGATGCTTTGGGCGCATACACACTGCTCGATTCCCGTTTTTTCAAGAGCGTGTATCGGTCTTTTTGTATTTGCCGAAACGACTTGCAAAACATGACATAGTTTTTAAAGGGACGCCTCTGCTTGCAAACGAGGCTTTGTGGTCGGCAGGTGTTTCGGTAATGAACCAGCGGTATTCCGTTCGCGGACTTGCGGCGGTTGCAGCAGTCAACATAACTTCAACGGTTTCAAACCTTTTTAATGTATTTTATGTCAATCGGCAGCTCCATCGGAATCATCGTCGGCAACCTGCTTGGGAGCGAATAAGCTGGAAGAAGCCAAGGATACGGATCGAAAGATTATTGCGCTGAGCGTTGTGAGCTGTTTTGTTTTCGGCGGCTTGCTCGCGCTGGCATCGCGTTTTATACCCGAACTCTATAACACAACACGTGAAGTAAAGCAGCTTTCAACGTCATTCCTTCTCGTATCAGCCTGCATCATGCCGTTCAGCGCATTCACGCACGCATGTTATTTCACTCTGCGCTCAGGCGGACAAACAAAGATTACACTGTTGTTTGACAGCTGTTATATGTGGTGCATAAGCATACCTGTGGCTTACGTGCTCAGCCGTTTCACGGATTTGCCCATGCTTGCTCTTTTGGCAATCTGCAACGGATTGGAATTGATAAAATGTGTATTCGGCTATATTCTGCTGAAAAGCGAAATGGGTCACCAATATCGTTCAGGACGAGTTGAAACAGGAAGCTGAAAATAATCTAAAAAAAACATATTCCTTGCGTCCCGGCGAAAAAATGATAGAATTTATTTCGGTACATTTGCATGCGCTTCATGTGCAAAAAAAAAAGAGCAAGGAAACGAACTTAAATGCTTATTTGTTCAACAAATGCAGGCTCATCGGAAAATCGCAGCCTGCTGAAAGAGCTGTATGATAAATACGGCAGAACTGTGCTTGGGATTTGCTACGATATTTTGCGCAGCAGACATGATTCCGAGCTTGCAGTACAGGAAACTTTCCGCTTCATATACCGCACGGCGGGATTCCCTTTGTGCCGCATTGATTCCGACGAAGTTTTACGGTGCTATATTGCCGTTTGCGCAAAGCATTGCGCAGCCAACATCGCAGAAAGATACAATGACGGCAGCACAGCACACATCGACGGTATGAATGCAGTGAACAATCTTGAGCTTTGAGTGCATCGGAACTTGACTTTGATGAGTTTTTCGGTCGACAGGGGCAGCGGCTGCGGTATCAAAAAACTCGATGATTCACAACGTGAGATCCTTTTTTTTGAGGTATTGCTGTGAATTGCCTGTTCAGGATACAGCCGAATTGTTCCGGGTGACTCAGCCCGAGATGTCGGCAAAACCGTTATGCACTTGCCGCACTCAGATATGCAATCAACAATGACGGAGGTTCCGACAAATGAAAGAACAAGACAAAACATTGAAACAGGCTTTGCAAAAAGCTGCAAACGAAGGTGCAATAGCCGAAGATCCTTCGGTTGAGATAACACCTTCCGCCGAGTTGGACAAAAAATGAACGCATTTTTCGATTCCGTCGAGAGCCGAAATGCCGAATCGACCGAACAGCAGTATACATCCGACAAATCCGGAACTGTCGGAAATAACTACAGTGACGTGCTTTTGGATGCATTCGAAAGCGACATCGCGGATTATGATCGCGACTATGATGATCCCGACACCGTTGAATCCAAAAAATCATGGTGATTCAAACGCAGTCGGTTTCGGCGGAAAAAAATCCGCAGCCTATTCGTTCCGTTTTTCGCGTCGAACTGTCGGCGTGATTCTGTTTGCAATAGCAGGTGTTCTGCTTGTTGTAAGTCTTGTTTCAATGGCCAAAACAGCTGCTGTAAATAAAAACATGATTCGAACCCGACACCGAGCGAGCAGCCGACCTTGAGCGGTGTACCGCTATTCCGGAAGGCGGCACGCCGACTCCGCGGATCGACGGAAAAGACACGGATTCAACGGCTCAGCCCGGGATAACAAAAATCCTAACGGCACACCGGGCCCCGGAGATTTCCGCACGTCCGCACCTGTTTCCGGTGCGCCTACTTCGGCACCGGTTACCGATGCACCCAAACGCAGATACCCGCACCGGCCACAACAACGCCCGGCGGAGGCGGCAGACCGACAAATCCGCCCGCAACACCGACAACGGCACCTTCAACAGATGAACCGATCGTTCGCCCCACACCCGAGACGAACCGACGGAACCCATAACGGATTCGCCGACCGATGAACCTGTTGTGACGGATGTGCCGACCGATGAACCCGAACCTCCGACGGAAGAACCCGCACCCGAACCGACGGAAGCTCCCACCGAACCTCCCGTGACGCCGGAAGAGCCGGGGGAATGAAATGAAAACCGACCTCGAACAACCGATTGTTATCTGTTTGACCTTTGATTGAAGGTTAATTCGCAACAGCCATTAATAGAATTTAGGAAACGATCGTAAACAACAAAAGACTGCAAAACCATGTGATGAGTTTTGCAGTCTTTTGTTCGCTTATTCACCGTGATTAGTATTAACACGGTTCAAACTTTCGATGATTAACAGTTAATTGGAAGCTTTCGTGTCGCAGTACATGCAGCGATACTCGCCTTTTTCCCCGCATCCGTAAGCACAAAAACGTGATGAATTTCCTGTTCGGTGGTGGTAATGCAGCGCGGGTTTTTGCATTTAAGAATGTCAACGATTTTTTCGGGCAGTTCAACATTGCGTTTTTCAAGAACTCTTCCGTCACGGATTACATTTATCGTTGCCGTGGGACAAACGAAGCTCAGAACACCGAGATCGAGATCCTTGTCGGATGCAATTTTGATAATGTCTTTTGTTCCCGTGCGCGTGCTTGCAGCATTGCGTATAATCGCGACCTGACAATCAAGCTTGTCCAGATTCAACATGTTGTAAACCTGCATAGCTTTGCCGGCAGTAATGTGGTCGATAACGATACCGTTTCTGATTGCGTCAATATTCCTTGTTTGCTCCTTTTTCAAAATCCATTTTTTCATTGTTCAAACTTCGACGGCGATGTCAAGCAGTTTCATGATGAGTGCCATACGGATAAATTTACCGTAGCGTGCCTGACGGAAATAACACGCGCGCGGGTCGTCATCAACCGCGACGGAAATCTCGTTGACACGGGGCAGGGGGATGCAAAACTATAAGGTCCTGCTTCGCAAGAGCCATTTTTTCCGGCGTAAGAATGTAGCAATCCTTAAGTCGCAGATAGTCTTCCTCATTGAAGAATCGTTCACGTTGGACTCTCGTCATATAAAGAACATCAAGCTTGTCCATAACACCGTCAAGAGTTGTGGTTTGCTCATACGGAATACCTTTGTTTTTGATATATGCATTTTTTACGTAGCTTGGAACTTTCAACTCTTCCGGAGAAATCAAGACGAACTTGATTCCCTCATAGCGGCTCATTGCAGCAATCAGTGAATGCACCGTACGTCCAAACTTCAAATCACCGCATACACCTATTGTGAGATTATCAAAATGACCCTTTTCACGCTTAATTGTCAAAAGGTCGGTGAGAGTCTGCGTCGGATGGTTGTGCCCGCCGTCACCCGCATTTATAATCGGAACGGTGGCTTTCGCTGCCGCAACAAGAGGTGCGCCTTCTTTCGGGTGACGCATTGCAATTATATCGGAATAACCGCTCACAACCGCAACGGTGTCGCCGACACTTTCGCCCTTTGCAGCGGAACTTGAGCTTGCTTCGGAGAAACCGAGAACTCTTCCGCCGAGTTCAAGCATTGCAGCTTCAAAGGAAAGACGGGTGCGCGTGCTGGGTTCAAAGAACAGAGTCGCAAGAGTCTTATATTTGCAGGCTTCGCGATAAAGCTCAGGGTGTTCAATGATGTTGTTTGCAACTGCAATCATTTCATCAATTTCCGCAGTGGAAAGATCGAGAATGTCTATAAGGTTTTTCATATTAGTTATTTCCTCCGTTTATCCATGAAATATCTGACGGGTTGTTGCGAAAAGCAATAAGCCTTGCAATGTCCCCGGGTTTAATGATGTTTTTTCTGCCGCAACATGAACGACAGTATCAAAATCGGTAAGACTGATGTTTTTAACTTTTGCATCTGCAAGCCTGTTAATTGATTTTTGCATTCCGTATGTAAAAATACTGACAATGCCGAGCACCTCCGCTCCCCGCTTCGCGCAAAGCTTCAACAACATCAATAACGCTGCCGCCTGTTGAAATCAGATCTTCAACCACAACAACCTTTTGTCCTGCTTCAAGCTTGCCCTCAATTTGATTACCCCTGCCGTGATCCTTGGCGGAATTGCGAACGTAGCCCATGGGCAATCCCAGAATATGCCCCGTTATTGCAGCGTGTGCAATTCCGGCCGTGCTTGTTCCCATGAGAACCTCTCTGCCTCGGGATAGTCGGTGCGTATTATTTCTGCAAGAGAGTTTTCAATGTTGTTTCGAACATCGGGTGCTGTTAAAGTCAATCTGTTATCGCAATAAATCGGGCTTTTAATTCCGCTTGCCCATGTGAACGGCTTTGTCCGGACTCAGAAAAACTGCTCCGATCGAAAGCAGCTCGTCCGCAACTACAGCTGCCCTGTTTGTGCAATCCGTTTTATTATCCATGTGAATAAACTGTCCTTTCCTGTCAGTGTATATTGGGTTTAAGAGTAATACCTGCCGAACTTATAAAGCATCAGTTCAGCCGACAAAATCGTTCAGGCAGCGTTCATATGCAGCAACCGGGTCCGCTGCGGCTGTAATCGGCCGACCCACAACAATGTAATCCGATCCGAGTGCTTTGGCATCCGCGGGGGTTGCAACACGCTTTTGATCTCCGACCGCGCCATCCGCAAAGCGCACTCCGGGAGTTACTGTCAGAAAACCATTTCCGCAAACAGCGTGAATTTTTCCTGATTCAAGCGGAGAACAAACAACCCCGTCCAACCCCGCAATTTCAGCATTTTTTGCATAACATGCCACAACCTCATCCATAGGTTTATCAATAAGCAATTCTTTTTTTAAACTGTTCGAGTCGGTTGAAAGCTGAGTTACCGCAATCAAAGCGGGCGTGTTCCGTCTTCGCGTGTCAAACCTTCTTTTGCCGCCTGCATCATTGCAATCGTGCCGCCTGCATGAACATTGCACATGTCAATATCAAGGGCGGACAGAACACGCATTGTTTTTTTGACGGTGTTCGGAATGTCGTGCAGCTTCAGGTCAAGGAAAATCTTGTGTCCACGCCGTTTAAGCTCGCGAACGATATCCGCGCCTTCGGCATAAAAAAGAGTTCCATACCGATTTTAATAAAAGGCTTTCTGTCCGTAAATGCGGAAAAGGAAATCCAGCACTTCCGTTTTTTCTGCAAAATCGCAGGCAATGATTACGTCTTTACCCATTATGTGCTCCTCCGATGATATCTTCAAGTTTATTTATTCCGTATTTTTTCATTGTTGACGGCAACTCACGAATTATATCGCGGCATATATAAGGTTCGATAAGGTTGGCTGCACCGATTTGAACTGCGGCGGCACCTGCAAAGATCATTTCAAGCGCATCATCTGCGCTTGATACCCCGCCTATACCCATTATCGGGATTTTCACCGCTTCATAAACATCATAAACCGTTTCAATGCAACTGGAAAAATAGCACTGCCCGAAAACCCGCCTTTTTGTTTGCAATTACAGGTGTTCGCCTGTGCAAATCGATTCGCATCCCCATGAGTGTGTTGATAAGGCTGAGTCCGTCCGCACCGGCATCCTCACAGGCTTTTGCAATGGACACAATATCCGTAACATTCGGACTGAGCTTAATAAATATCGGCTTTTTGCACAACGGCTTTGACTGCTTTTGTAACTTCGGCAGCAGCGTCGCATGTTGTTCCGAAGCTCATTCCGCCGTTGTGAACATTCGGGCAGCTGATATTGACTTCGATAATGCCGACTTGCTCACATTCGTTGAAACGTGCCGCGACCTCCGTATACTCATAGATTGAAAAATCCGCTGACATTTGCTATCACCTGTTTCGAAAAAAGCATCTTTTGAGCCGCGGAAGCTCGTTGTTTATTACTGCGTCAACTCCCGGATTTTGCAAGCCGATGGAGTTGATTATGCCCGCCGGACATTCTGCAATTCGTGGAGGGGGGTTGCCGAAAACGCGGTTCAAATGTTGTCCCTTTAAATGAAAACGTGCCGAGACAATTGATGTCGTAAAGTTCCCGCAAACTCGTAACCGTAGCCGAATGTTCCGCTTGCGGGAATGACAGGGTTGTCAAGCAGCCAATTTCGAGACGAACTTTGAGCGCATCACCGCTTGGAAGCTCATTCATTACAAGGGATTTGTTAAAACTTATATTCATTCCATCCTGCATTGTGCTGCTCATCACCATATTACCTCCTCGGAGACCAAAACGGGGCCATCTTTGCAGATTCTTCGAACCGTATTTTGTTTTTGCAGCTGCAACCCATACATGCACCGAAGCCGCAGCCCATGCGCTCCTCAAAAACTCAATTGTCCACTTGTTTCCGCAATATCAAACACTGCCTTCAGCATCGGCTCCGGCCCGCACGCACAGTAATCAGTGTAAGCAGTGATGCCGTCATTGCTTTCGGCATTAAAAACAGCGCATTGCATCGGTAACAAACCCTTTCACTCCGCAGCTTCCGTCCGCTGTTGCAACAATTATCCTTTGCTCCGATTTTTTAAATTCATCTTCAAAGAAGCATTCTTCAAATGTGTTGAAACCCGCTATAACCATCGGTATTTTTCCTTCCGAAATCAGCTGCTTAGCAAGCAGGAACATTGAGGGACACCTGCACCGCCGCCTATAGAGCGGGTGCTCACCGCAGAGTGAAGTATCACAACCGTTTCCGAGACCGGCCAAAACATCCAGCTGTCCATTCATCGGCAGGCGGCTCATGAACTCCGTGCCTTTGCCGACAACTTTGTAAACAATCGTCAGCGTGTTTTCGCTCCGGTCAATATCGCAGACGGAAATCGGACGCCGCAGGAAAAAGCCTTTAAGCTTTATGTTCACAAATTGTCCGGGTCGATTTATTGACGATACATCACCCGAAAGCACCATTTATACGTATTACGTGCTATGCACCTCGTTTGAAAACAATCTGAAACAGTGATTGAATCATGTTCAAGTTCCTTTCCTATATTCAGTGTTCATTAATCGTATTGTCGCCGATTAATCAGGCCGTCGCGCAAAAGCAAATTACTCCTCAATTAACCTTATCTTCCTTAACTGTTTTCCCATTGCGGGTTGTTTTTATACATTTGCCGAAAACCTGCATGCCGACAAAGGGGGATGCTTTCCCGAGACAGAAATTCGGCGGGATCAACGATATAGGGGTGGAGATTTCAAATTCGGCAGTTCTGTTTCCAATATCTATGCCGAATCTGCGGGCGGGCGCGGTGCTCATCAGTTCAATAAGTCTATTAAGCGACAGTATTCTGCGCACGAGCCGAGTGTACAACACCGGAAAGGCGGTTTCAAGTCCCATTACCCCATTCAGACGCTGCGCAGTCCGCCTGACTTTTTCTTTTTCCGAATGCGGAGCATGATCGGTTGCGATCATGTCAATCGTGCCATCAAGTATGCCTTCAATGAGTGATCTCTGTCCGCTTCGGAACGAATCGGAGGGTTCATTTTGAAGCTTCCGCTGTCAACAAGATCTTCATCACACAGAACAAGATAATGCGGTGCAGTTTCACATGTTATGTCGAGGCCTTCAGATTTTGCCTTACGGATAAGATTAACGGACTCCTTTGTCGAAACATGGCAAACATGGTATGGACATCCGCTCTACGGACAAGCTCAATATCGCGTGCAATAGGGCGCCATTCGCTTTCACTGCATATTCCGGCAGGGAATGCCTGTCGGCGTAGTTCCCGTCATGAATGCATCCACCGCGAACAAGACTGAAATTGTCTTCGCAGTGAGCAGCAATGATCTTGTGAAGTTTTTTGCCTTTTTCATTGCTGCAAGCATAATTTCTTTCATTCTGAACGCCTTTTCCGTCATCCGAAAACGCAACGACATACGGGGCAAGTGCGTCCATATCGGAAAGTTCCCGACCGTTTTCACCGATTGTTATTGCACCGTACGGATAAACGGGAATGCAGGCATCACGGCGAATGATTTCAAGCTGCCTTTCGGCGTTCGATGCTGTCAGGCACCGGATCAAGGTTCGGCATGGTGCAAATCGCAGCATACCTCCGTTTGCGGCGGCAAGCGTTCCTGTTTTGACAGTTTTTATATGAAAACCCGGTTCGCGAAGATGAACATGAACATCAACGAATCCGGGAACAAAGAACAATATCCGAAGAAATATTGGCAATTTTTTTCTGAATAAATATCGGAAGGAGAAATGAATTGAATATGTATCCGATTTCCTCAAATCGGAAAGGCAGCAACGGTCAATTCCTGTTGTTTGGATACTCGGCGCCGCACAGTTTTTGAGCCAGACAGCATTTGGCATGCCTTCGGCTTTAAAGAATAAAATCCCGGCCGCATGCGGCAGGACAGCACAATTAAAACCCACGAATTCACGCGCTGAAAACGCAGAGAATATTGATGCAAATTTGCCGACATCAGGTGCCAACGCGATCTCACGGGACGCTTCCAAAAGATTGCAGTTATTTTATCAGCCTGCAGGCGACGTCAAGGCATTCAACAAAGTATATTGCAAATCATTTGAAAACTGAACCAACATTATTCTGACAAATTCTTGCTTGACATTTGCCAACTTTAAAGCTAA
>VOFC01006895.1_pt1 | contig 15531 bp, 35 predicted proteins | sample 5384161 | NCBI WGS metagenome assembly VOFC01 (sample SAMN12384722, study PRJNA508395) | human gut metagenome | isolation source: healthy gut B | host: Homo sapiens | reverse complement strand
ATATTTTGATGGTGTTGTTACTAATACTAAGGTTAATGAAGAAGTTGATAATAAGTTAATTGAAAGAGACATAGGATTAAAAGATGTTGTTGAAAATTATGAATGGATTAGAAGTTTCTAAAAGCTATTGCTAGTATATTTGATGTGTACTTAGGGATTGTAATAAATATATTGATGAGACTATGCCTTGGGTTCTGCTACTAAAGATGAATCTAAAAAGATAGACTTTGTTACTGTGTTTATATAATCTAGTTGAGTGTATTAGAATTTGTACTGTATTATTACAAGCTTTTATTCCTGGATACTTGTGAGAAGATATTTAATCAAATTAATACTGATAATATTCTTATGATAGTACTAGTGAGTTTGGTGGATACAAGTCAGGTACTAGGGTTAATACTCTGAAGTTTTATTTCAAAGAATTGAGAATTAAATGTTTACTTAGTTCTTTTTTTTATGTGTAAATAAGTTTACTTATTTTATTTACATATGATGATAAATTATGCTATATTTTTGTTGTAGTACCTGCACTGAAAAGGAGACTGGCTATGTTTAATGGTAAGAATCATGGAACCTTTTTTAAGGTATCTTTTATTTTAGCTGGTGTTTATTATTTTATTTTTTTTTTTCATAAGGGTAATATTCTTGATTTTATTATACTTAATATAATAGTTTGCTTTTTTTTGTTAAGTATTTTATTAAAATTAAAAAATAATTATACTATTAGTTAGTATTTTTTTATGTATATTGATACACATTGTCATGTATTTAGTGAATACTATGATGATATTGAAGAAATTGTTAGAAAATGTAAAGAAAATAATGTTACCAAGATTATAGTTAGTGGCTGTGATATGAAATCTAATATGGAAGTTTTAGAATTAGTTAATAAGTATGATATTATTTATGGTACTATTGATTTCATCCTACGGAATTAGATGCTTTTAAGGAAGAGTATTTTAATTTTTTAATAGATAAAATTAATAATAATAAAATAGTTGGTGTAGGTGAGATTGGACTTGATTACCATTATGATGACACTGATAAAGAAATACAAAGAATGGTTTTTAATAGACAACTTGAAATTGCTGAAAAGTTTAATAAAACCAGTTGTTGTTCATAGTAGAGATTCTATTGGAGAAACATATAATATATTAAGTAAATATAATTTGAAAGGTAGTATACATTGCTTTAGTGGTTCATTAGAAATGGCTAAATTATTTATTAAATTAGGATATAAATTGGGAGTTGGAGGTATAATTACTTTTAAAATGCTAAAAATATAAAAGAAGTAGTAAAAAATATAGATTTATCATATATTTTATTAGAGACAGATAGTCCATATCTTAGTCCGGAACCTTATAGAGGTAGTGAAAATAATCCTTCTAATATACCAGTTATTGCCGAGAGCATAGCTAGTATTAAAGGCATAACAAATATAGATGTTGCAAGGGTTACGACTGCTAATGCGGAAGAGGTATTTGACTTTTTATAAAAAAGATGTTACAATTAATATGCTTTTAAAATATTAATGAGGTGAGACATAATATGAAAAAAAAGTAGCTGCAAAAATAATAACTATTTTTTCACAGTTATTAGTGGCTAGTGTGTTTTTTTATTCTTACTATTTTCTGGTGAAACTAGAAATAGTAATGATAGAAGTGTGGTAGTAAACAATAATAATTTTAATAAAATGGCTGATAAGACTTTGTTCCTTTTTAATAGTTTAGAAACTAAAGATGAAGAAGCTTGATTCTAATGTTGTTGTTGAACTTTAGTTTGTTGTTGATAAGGTAGAAGAACTTGCAATTAAAGAAGTTAAACAGGAAACGATTAAGGAAGAAGTGAAAGAAGAATCTCCTAAAAAGAAGAAACTAGCGTAACTCCTTTAGAACCAGATTTTAGCGATAAAAAGGTCTTGGAGACATTTACTGGTAGTTTGACAGGATATGGTCCTGATTGTTATGGATGTGGTGGTAGAACTAGTACTGGATATGATTTGAGGGAGAATATATATTATGATGATGCAGAGTATGGCACTATTAGAATTGTAGCTGCTGATAAATATTTTCCTTTTTACTCTATAATTAGAATAAGTAATGTTCCAGGAATGGAACCATTTATTGCTATAGTACTTGATAGAGGTGGAGATGTTGGTTGGTATAGAAATTCTGTAAGTGGTGAAATAATGTTTGATAGTCAAAAAGGGACGCTATTTGATTTTGGCCTTCACTACAGAAAAGGATCCTAATATATTAGGTAAAACAAATAATGTTAAATTTGAAGTTTTAAGAAGTGGTAGATAACACTTCTTTTTTTTTGACATTTTTTTTAATTTTTATATCATATAATTATATAGAGGTAAAGATATGAAAAAAATAATATTATTTTACAGTTATAATTATATTTATTCCATTTGTTATAGTAAGTTTTTTTAAAATTGATAAAAAAAAGAAATAAATTTAAATTATGAGTCTAATACTATTATTAGAGTGAAAAGACTAAGTAGTGGTGAAATTGATTCTATTCCCATTTGAAGAATATATTGTTGGTGTTTTTAGCTGGTGAAATGCCTATTTATTTTGATAAAGAAGGCTTTTTAAAGCACAAGCAGTGGCGGCGAGAAGTTATGCATTTAAAAAAAGAATGGAGTATAATAAAGATAATGATTATGATGTTGTTGATTCATTATGAATCAGGTGTATTTGGATGATAATTATTTGAAAGATGCTTGGGGTGAGGATTATATTAATAATATTAATAAACTTAGAGAAGTTGTTAATGAGACGAGTATGGAATATTTGGAATATGATGGTGAAGTAATTGATGCTTTGTTTTTTTCTACTAGTAATGGGTATACTGAAACGGCTTCTTTGGTATTTAATGTTGATTTGCCATATTTAAAAAGTGTTAAATCTTCTTGGGATGAAAAGACTAGTTCTGCATTTAGAAACAATACTTCAATGGATATTAATTCTTTTTTATATAAAAAGTTAGGTCTTTCTTATAGTGATTCTTTTGATTTTAAAGTTCTTAAAAAGAAGTAGTACTAATAGAATTGTTACACTTAGTATTAATGGTAAGGAATTTACTGGGAAAAAGTTTATATGATAAATTAGGTCTTAGATCACTTGATTTTTCTTTTTAAAAAAAGACGGTGATAAGATTATTATTTCTACTACTGGATATGGTCATGGTGTTGGTATGAGTCAATATGGTGCTCTTGGTATGGCACAAGAAGGTTATGGTTATAAAAGATATTTTGAAATATTATTATTCTGGTACTGAAATTAAAAAAAAAATGGAAAAATTAATGTATATTATTTTGGTTTTTAGGAAACAATTATATTAGAGGTGATAAAATGAAAAATAGAAGAATTAAATCATTTTTGTACCTGTAATATATGGTACTTTGGTATTGGCATTTTTTATTTAGTATGTTTTTTGTAGGTAAAGTTTGCTAATAATTTATTGTTTTCTAAGAAAGATAATAATATTAAATATGTTGATGGTGAGATTACTGAAGGGGCTAATAGAGATATTCCAGTAGTTAGTACTAATAATACTATTGTTAAGCCATATCTTAGTGATGATGATGTTAAGATAACTAAATTTTTCTATGATTATAAGGATTCTACTGATAATCAGGAAAAAAAAAAGCTATTATATTCTATGAGAATACTTATATGCAAAATTCAGGAGTTGATTATGCTAGTGAGAATGTTTTTGATGTTATTAGTATTTTAGATGGTACTGTTATTTCGGTTGAAAATAATGATATTATGGGTACTACTATTGAGATTAGACATAATAATGATCTTATTAGTGTATATCAAAGTTTATCTGATGTTACTGTTAGTAAAGATGATAAAGTTATTCAGGGACAAATTATTGCTAAAAGTGGATTATCTAATATAGAGAAAGATATGGGTAATCATTTACATTTTGAATTATATCATAAAGGTAAAATTGTTAATCCAGAAGAATTTATAATAAATCTGTTAGATGAATTATAGTTTTATCTTTTTTTCATAAATATATTCTTTATTTAATATAATACTATAGGTGAATATATGAATAATAGAATATATAATAGAGTAATAGATGAAGCAAAGTATATTATTATTAATGATAAAACATTAGGGATGTTCTTTAGTATTTGGCGTATCTAAGAGTACTGTACATAAGGATATGCGATATAGACTTTCTTTTGATTGACAAAAATTTGTATGAAAAAGTGTCAAGTATTATGGAATTTCATGCTGATATTAAGCATATTAAGGGAGGAGAGTCGACAAAAAAGAAAGTTTTTTGAAGAGAAAAGTGTAATATTTGTATTAAAAATTGTTAAATTGTGGTAAAATGTAAATGAGGATGGTGATTTTATGTTTAACAAAGATATTGGAATTGACTTAGGAACTGCTAATGTACTTATATATATTAAAGGACAGGGTATTGTATTAAATGAGCCATCTGTTGTTGCAATAGATGCTGAAACGAAGAAACCTTTTGGCTGTTGGTACTGAAGCTCATGAGATGCTTGGTAGAACTCCAGGTAAAGTTAAGGCTATTAAACCTATGAAAGATGGTGTAATAGCGGATTATGATACTACAGAAGTTATGCTTAATTACTTTATTAAAAAGTTAATGGTAAGAGTTTTTTTTCTAGACCTAGAATTCTTATTTGCTGTCCTTCTAATATTACACAAGTAGAAAAAAATGCTATTAAGGAAGCTGCTGAGAGAACAGGGGCTAAAAAGGTTTTTTTTGAAGAAGAACCTAAAGTAGCTGCTGTTGGTGCAGGAATGGATATTTCCAAACCTAGTGGTAATATGGTTATTGATATTGGTGGTGGTACTACTGATATTGCTATTTTATCTTTTAGGTGGCATTGTTAATAGTGCTTCTATTAGAATAGCGGGTAATGCTTTTGATAATGATATTGTAAAATATATTAAAGATAAATATAAACTTTTAGTTGGTGAAAGAACTGCTGAAGATATTAAAATTACTATTGGTACAGTATTTCCTGGTCAAGGAATGAAAAGATGGAGGTTAGGGGAAGAGATTTAGTTACTGGTCTTCCACATACTATTACTCTTACTAGTGATGAGATAGAAGAGGCTCTTAGAGAGAGTGTATATACTATTATTCATGCAGTAAAAGGTATACTTGAACAGACTCCTCCAGAACTTTCTGCTGATATTATTGATAAAGGTATAGTACTTACTGGTGGTGGTGCTTTAGTGGATGGTTTTTCGCAGGTTCTTAGTCAAGAACTTAAGGTTCCTGTATTTACAGCAGAATCTCCACTTACTTGTGTAGCAGAAGGTACTGGTATTTTATTAGATAATTTATATATGTTGGAAAGACAATAATTAATATGTAAAAATATGTAAAAAAAGAAATAATTATATTTTAATTATTCTTTTTTTTTGTTATAATTATTATAGAAAGAGGATGATTTTATGAATAATATTAAAATTGGTATTGCTAGTGATCATAGAGGATTTACTGCTAAAGAGTTTTTGAAGGAATATTTTGATGAAAATGATATTTATGTAATTGATTTTGGCACTAATAGTGCTGAGTCTGTTGATTTTCCTGTATATGCTAAGAAATTAGGAGAGCTATTCAAAATGAAGAAATTGATCTTGGTATTGCTATTTGTGGTACTGGTATTGGAATGAGTATTGTTTTGAATAAAATGAAAGGTGTATACTGTGCTAAAGTATCTAATGAGAGTGAAGCTATTTTATGTAGAAGCCATAATAATGCTAATGTTATTGCTATGAGTGAAGAAATTGATCATGAAGTTATGAAAAAGATAGTTAATAATTTTATTGAAACACCTTTTTCTAATGTTAGTAAATATATTAGAAGAAATAATATGATTAAGGAAATTGAAAATGAATAAATTTATTTTATATTTATTTGTTTTACCTTTAGTTATTTATACTATAGATAGTGTTAACTTTAATAGTATATTCAAAAAAAATAAGGTTTTTCAAGCTAGAATATTTTATATTTTAGTTATGTTCTCATTATCATATTTGGTATGTAATTTTTTTTGTATGATTTTTTAAATATTATTAAGTAGTAAAATACTTAATTTTTCTTTTATTTTTTTTTAGTTATGTGATAAAATACATACATGTGGTGATTTTATGTTTAAAATTGGTAATGTTACTATTAAAAATAATATTGTTTTAGCTCAATGGCAGGAGTATGTAATAGTGCTTTTAGAAAAATTATTAAAAGAAATGGGTTGTGGTTTGATTTATGCTGAAATGGTAAGTGATAAGGGACTTATTTATGATAGTAAGAAAACTAAAGATATGTTTATATTTTTTGAGGAATGTGAGAGACCAATAGTTCAACAAATATTTGGTAGTGATTTAGATACTTTTGTAGAGGCTGCTAAAATGGTTGAAGAAATTATGCATCCTGATATTATTGATATTAATATGGGATGTCCTGTACCTAAAGTTGCTGTAAAGTCACAAGCAGGAGCTGCTCTTCTTAAGAATCCTCAAAAAGATATATGAAATTGTTAGTGCTGTTGTTAAGAGCGTTAATGTTCCTGTTACTGTTAAAATTAGAAGTGGATGGGATAATAATAGTATAAAAATGCTGTTGAGGTAGCTAAAATAGTAGAAAAGGCTGGAGCATCGGCTATTTGTGTTCATGGTAGAACTAGAAGTCAGGGATATTCTGGAACTGTTAATTTAGATATTATTAAGGCTGTTAAGGAAAGTGTTGATATACCTGTTATTGGTAATGGTGATATTAAGGATATTGAAAGTGCTAAAAGAATGTTTTCTTATACTGGTTGTGATGCTATTATGATTGGTAGAGGGTATTAGGTAATCCTTGGTTAATTAAAGAACTTGTTTCTTATTTTGATAATGGTACTATTATTGATAAACCTAGTTATAAGGAAAAAATTGATATGTGTTTTTCATCATATGGATTATTTGATGAAGATTAAACCAGAGAAAGGGTAGCAATATTAGAGATGAGAAGTCATATTGCTTGGTATTTGAAGGGAATGAATGGTAGTCAAGAAGTTAAGAATGCTATATTTAGGGCTACTAATAGAGATGATATAGAAAAAATATTAAATAACTATTTGAAAAAACTGGAAAATAGTATATAATATGTGTATAGGTGATTTTTATGAAAGCGGATTTTTTTAAGAGGATATTTGCATATTTAATTGATTACTTTATTATTATGATAGTACTTATGGGAATTACTGCTAGTGTTAATGTTGGTAGTGATCTTACTAAGGAAATTAATGATGTAATGAATGATTATAAAGAGGGAAATATTACTGTGGAGGAATATACTGAAAAAGTAATGCCATTAATTATGAGCTTACTAAACGGAAACTTCCAGTCAATGTTGCAACCTCTGTTGTATTCATTGGCTATTATATTATTTTTTGCTTACTTTAATAAGGGACAAACTTTAGGTAAGAAATTATTAAAATTAAAGTTGTTAATGATAAGGGAGAGAGACCTAGTATTTGGAATATGGTTATTAGAGGATTATTAATATATGGTATTGTTACAACTTTATATAGTACGATAAGTATAAACTTTTTAGATATGGAAAAGTTTAATTATAGTGTTAGTTGTAATATCTGCTATTGAGAGTATGATTATTATCGTTAGTATTCTTATGATGTTGTATAAGAAGGATGGCAGAGGACTTCATGATATTATTGCTAAAACTAATGTGATAAGAGAGGAATGATAAAAATGGAAAGAACTGATCAAGAATTAGTTAGAATTGAAAAAGCAAATAGAATAAGAAAAATTAGGATGGATCCTTTTGGACATAGATTTGATAACACATTCATCTGAAGATATTAGAAGCAATATAGTAAATATGAACACGATGAATTAGAAAATTTAGAAGATAAAGTTGAAGCTATTGCTGGTAGAATTATGTTTATTAGAAAAATGGGAAAGGCATCATTTTTTTAAGTATTCAAAGATAAGACTGGTAAGATGCAAATATATATTTCATTAATAATGATATAGGAGAAGAAACTTTTTTATAATTTATTTAAGACTGCAGATATTGGGGATATAGTTGGTGTTCGTGGAAAAATAATGAAAACTAAAACTGGGGAACTTACTGTTAAATGTTTAGAATACACTCCTTTAGTTAAGGCACTTAGACCACTTACCTGAAAAATTTCATGGTCTTACTGATAAAGAAGAAAGATACAGAAGAAGATATGTTGATTTAATTATGAATGAAGATTCTAAGAAGACGGCTTTTCTTAGACCTAGAATTATTAGATGTATTCAAAATTATATATGGATGGATTAGGCTTTGTTGAAGTTGAAACTCCAGTGCTTACTACTTTACTTACTGGTGCTAGTGCTAGACCTTTTTGTACTCATCATAATGCACAAGATTTAGATATGTATCTTAGAATAGCTTTAGAGCTTCCTTTAAAAAGACTTTTAGTAGGTGGAATGGAAGCTGTTTATGAGATTGGTAGAGTATTTAGAAATGAAGGTATGGATACTAGACATAATCCTGAATTTACAGAAATGGAAGCATATCTTGCTTATAGTAATTTAGATGGTATGATGGATATGACTGAGGGGAATGTTTCAAACTATTGCTAAAGAAGTTTTTGGTAGAATGACTTTAACTTGTGGTAATGAAATTAACTTAGAGGGTCCATGGAAGAGGATTAGTATGGTTGAAGCTATCAAAGAACAAACGGGTATTGATTTTAAGAAAGATATGAGTGTTGAAGAGGCTCTTAAGTTAGCAGAAGAACATCATATTGAAGTTGAAGAACATGAAAAGAGTTTTGGTCATATTGTTAATTTATTTTTGAAAAGTATGTTGAAGAGACTTTAATTCAACCTACATTCTTATATAATGGTCATCCAATTGAGATTAGTCCACTTACAAAGAAAAAATCCAGATGATCCTAGATTTGTAGATAGATTTGAACTATTTATTGGTGGTAAGGAATTTGCTAATGCATATACTGAGCTTAATGATCCTATTGATCAATTAGAAAGATTTGAAAATCAAAATTAAAGAAAGAGAACTTGGTAATGATGAGGCAAATGATATTGATATGGACTTTATTGAAGCATTAGAGTATGGTATGCCTCCTGCTGGTGGTATTGGATATGGTATAGATAGGTTATGTATGTTATTTACTGAATCTGATTCTATTAGAGATGTTATTTTATTTCCTACTATGAAGGAGAAAATAGTTATAAAAACCAATAAAAACAAGGGAAAACTTGAGTTTTCTCTTTTTTTATTTACATTTACTTGTTTTGTGATATAATTATTGTTAGAGGAGGTTAATATGAAAAAGCATAGTTTATTTAAAGTTATTTTAGTTGTTTAGGAGCATTACTTGCAGTAAGTGGTATTCTTGCTATACTTGGATATTTTGTTCCAGCATTGGAAGGTAAATATACTATGATTGCACTAGGCGATGTTCTTATTAATTTTGTTCAATCATTTTATTATTTCTTTGATACTGTAGTTTATCTATTAGTACTTGGAGCTTTTTATGGTGTTCTTAATGAAGTTCCTGCTTATAAGAAATTAGTTGATAATATTGCTCAAAAAGTAAAGGGACATAGTGAATTATTTATATTTATTGTTACTGCTTTATTTGCAGTACTTACTTCAGTTACTGGACTTGTTAATGTTCTATTAGTATTTGTACCATTTGTTATAGCTATTATTATGTTACTTGGTTATGACAAATTAGTGGCTATTAGTTCTACTATTGTATCTATGCTAGTAGGATTTATTGGTGGTATATTTGTTACTTTTAGAGATCCTAATAGTTATTATGGATATAGTGCTACTACTATAGAGAAAAATGACTGATATTAGTAATACTTCACTTTTATTTCCTAAATTAATTTTATTAGTATTAGGTATTGCATTACTTATATTCTTTATTAAAAACATATTAAAAATGTTCAAGATAAGAAAGTTAAATATGAATTAAATGAAAGTAATGAAGTTAGTGTTTCTGAAGTTAAGGGTGACTATAAAAATATTAGAAACATGGCCTATAATTGTTGTTCTATCAGTAATACTTGTTGTTCTTATTTTTAGGATATTTACCTTGGAATAAGTTTATTTGGTATAGAATTCTTTGATAAATTTAATGAATGGTTACTTGGAATTAAGATTGAGAGTTTACTATTTTCTCTAATATTGTTTCTGGTAATATGTATGCATTTGGTAACTGGGCTGGTTTAGGTTCTTATATGTCAATTATCATTACTTTAATTTTATTTACTTTAATTATTAAATTTGTTTATAAAATTAAATTTGATGAAACTGTTCATAATTTTGTTAATGGATCTAAAAAATGGTTGGTACTGTTTTCTTAGTTATTCTTACTTATGCTATACTAGTTTCAACTTATAACCATAGTTTTATTTCTACTATTATTACTTGGGTTTCTGAGTCTAAATTAGAATTAATTTGGTTACTGCTAGTATTATTTCTGCAATTGGTAGTTTACTTCATTCTGACTTATATTATACTGTTGCTGGTGTTTATTCACCTTTAATTAGTGCAGTTAGTGATGAGTCTATGTTAGCTACTTATATGCTATGACTTTCCAAAGTATTTATGGTATAGTTGGTATTATAGGACCTACAAGTTTTCTTTTAATTGTGGCTCTTAAATACTTAGATGTTCCATATACTTCATGGGTTAAGTATATTTGGAGATTTGTATTAATGCTATTATTAATTGTAATACTTGTATTACTTGTAATATCTTTGATATAGTTATAATAAAAAATCTAAATTATTTTAGGTGTATTTTTTTTTTTGCATTAAAAATTGTTTAAAATTATTAAAATTATTACATTATAATCATAGAATAATTATGAAAGGAGAATATTATGATTGGTAATTTTTAATGAAGAGGCACAGACTATTTTGAATAATGCTAAGAAAGAGATGATAGGGCTTGGACATCCTTATATTGGGACTGAACATTTACTTCTTTCTATTCTTAATAGTGATAGTAATATATGTGATAGACTTAGTGAATATGGACTTGAGTATGATAATTTTAAAAGTGAACTGTGTAAGGTTGTAGGTACTACGGATAAAAAGAATGAGGAATATTTTTATATACTCCTTTACTTAGAAAGGTTATTCAGAATGCTATTATTGATAGTAAGGAAAATAATGATGGAGAGGTTACTTCAGAACATTTGTTTTTGCTATGTTAGAAGAGGGAGAAGGTATTGCTATTAGACTTATTATTGGTATGGGTATTGATATTGAAGATATATATGATGATTTTTCTAGTAGCTTGATTAAGAAAAGTAAAAAAAATAAGAAGAAAAAACTTCTTATATATGATCTTGGTGGTAGATCTTACTAGTGAGGCTAAGAATAATTTACTTGATCCGGTTATTGGAAGAGATAAAGGAAGTTAAAAAGAGTTATGGAAATATTATGCAGAAGAACTAAAAAATAATCCTATTTTTTAATAGGAGACGCTGGTGTTGGTAAGACTGCGATTGTGGAAGAGTTGTCTAGGCTTATTGTTAATGATGAGGTTCCTAAGGTATTATGTGATAAGAAAATTATTTCTTTAGATATGGCTACGATGGTAGCAGGTACTAAATATCGTGGTGAATTTGAAGAGAGAATGAAAAAAGGTTATTAAAGAGATTGAAGATAATGATGATATTATTTTATTTATTGATGAGATTCATACTTTGGTAGGAGCAGGAGGAGCTGAAGGGGCTATAGATGCTTCTAATATTTTGAAACCGGCTTTAGCGAGGGAAAAATTAGATGTATAGGGGCTACTACTACTGAGGAATATAAGAAATTTATTGAAAAGGATTCGGCGTTAGAGAGAAGATTTCAAAAGATATTTGTTAATGAGCCTAGTATAGTGAAACTAAAAATATATTAATGAAGATTAAGAATATTTATGAGAGATATCATAATGTTATTATTGATAATGATATGATTGATTATATTATTAATTTGTCAGAGAAATATATTTTTGATAGGAATAGACCTGACAAAGAGATCGATATTTTTAGATGAAGTTGCTTCTAGAGTTGGACTTAGAGGGTGTACTTCGGATAATGTGATTAGGGATATTAAAAGGGAAAAATTTGTAAAATTAAATAAGGATAAAAAATAGTTTATATTATTGATAATAATATTGATAAGGCTTATTCTTTGAGAAAAAAGGAGACAGAGCTTATGTCTCGTTTAAATGATATTGAATTACTTAGTAGGAATAATAAGAATAAGATTTTACTTGATGATATTGCTAGTGTTATTAGTAATAGAACAGGAGTTCCTATATATGAAATTATTTCTAATAGTGGTAATATTGATGATATGAAAAATAGTCTTAAGGATATTATTGTAGGAGAAGATAAAGCTATTGATAATTTGATGGATATAACCAAAAGAATTAGATGTGGATATAATGATAGATGTTATTCTCTTTTTATTTGTAGGTTCTTCAGGTGTAGGTAAGAGTAGGTTGGCTAAAGAATATGCTAATATTTTAGTAGGAGCAGATAATCTTATTAGAGTGGATATGAGTGAGTATAGTGATAGCACATCGGTTAATAAAATACTTGGTTCTTCTCCTGGATATATTGATATGATGATAATAAAAATGTTTTGGAAGAAATTAGAAATAAACCTAATAGTATTTTTATTACTTGATGAAATTGATAAGGCTCATCCTAATGTTATTAATTTGTTTTATCAGATACTTGAAGAGGGTAAAATTAAGAATTCTAAAGGTAGAGAAGTTAGATTTAATAATGTTGTTGTTATTATGACTTCAAATATTGGTTTTGAGAAGAATGGCATTGGTTTTAATAAGAAAACTGATAGTAGTGTTATTTCGAGTTTGAAGGGATATTTTAATACGGCTTTTATTAATAGAATTGATAATATTATTGTTTTTGATAGACTTGATGCTACTTCTATTAAATGTATTATTAGGAAAAACTTGAGTATATTAGAGATAAATATAAAGATATTAATATTGATATTAATGATAATGTTATTGATGAGATTGTTAATAAGTGTGAATTTTATGAGTTTGGGGCTAGGAGAATTGATAAGATTATTTCTAAAGATATTGAGAATTTTATTATTGATGGGGTTATTAGAGGGGATAAGAATATTTATATTGATTCTATTGTTAAAAAAAAAAAATATCACTAGTTAAAGTGATATCTTTTTATTCTACTGTTTTTTTACATACATATTACTGTCAAGTCTTTTGTACTACTTTCTTTGTAGGTATTATATACGGATTTATAACTTGGTAAGTACGGTTTTTTATTTCTGGATTAGAGAAGGGTATTACTTTGAATCCTCTCCATGTTGATTGGTTGTAGTAGTTATATATTAATTCTGTTTTCTACATTAGTTATTTTTATACTTTTTTCTTTCCTTTGATATCTTTTTCTATTTTTTAGGCTTGTCATTAATCCAGTTGTACATTTATAGTTTGTACATGTTGATTGGTTTTGATATTGGGCTGATAGGAAATTACCTAGAGAATATATTACTAAGGTATTATCTATCCATGTTACTGGTTGTATTACATGGGGATGGGTTCCAATTATTAGATCTCACTCCTAGTGAGGCTAAGTATGAAGCCATATCTTTTTCATATTCGGTTGGATTATGAGTATACTCTACACCCCAGTGCATGGCTACGATTAGGACATCTACTTTGTCTCTTACTTTTTCTATATCTTGTTTTACTTGTTTCTTGTACTCTTGATATTTGGTATCTTTCTCTGGATTATTAATATTATCTATATCAGTAGGCCATACATTTACTAAGTAATCATTTGGTACTTTCATACTATTTGTTCCGTATGTATAATTTAACATAGTATATGTTATGTTATTTTTTTTTTATTTTTATTTCGTTTCTTTCTTCTTCACTACAATAACTACCTGCGGTTAAAACATTTTCTTTTGAGTTCCAGTATTTACATGAATTTTCTACGGCCTTTTTACCACTATCCATAGTATGATTAGTGGCTAGACTTACTAAATTAAAGCCTGCATCAATCATGGCATCTCCAGCTTCATATGGAGAATTGAAAGTTGGAAAGTCTTTTTAATCCTAGTTCTGTTCCTCCTAAGATTGTTTCTTGGTTGTAGTAGCCAATATCATAGTTTGATACTATTTCTTTGATATTGGTTATCATTGGTTTAAAATCATAACCATTATAATTGGCATGTTTGTTAGCATCTTTATATACTGAACCGTGAATTAAGTTATCTCCTACAGCTATTAGGGATAGTTCGTAATGCTTTTCTTTTTTCTTCGATACTTGGTTTTGTTTTGTTAGTAGGAGTTTTTTTTTTTTTGTTAGTAGTTTATATGTTGGATAGGATAATAGTCCTATTACTAGTAATAATACTAGGGTTATTTTAACACTTTTTTTAGTTTTCTTTTTCTTCTTCTTTTTTTGTTCATTTTACCACCTATTATTAGTATATCAAATGTAATATGTTTTGTAAATGAAAAAAGCTTATATTTAGATAAGCTTTAGTCTATTAATCCCCATCCTGTTACAACATATCTTCCGCCTTGCCTTTTAGCAGCAGGAGGTGGGTTATTATATAATTTGTTATTTACTACTAAACTTGATGATTGTCCGCCATCTAGGTTAGCGGCGTTATATGCGCCATATTTTTTTGTAATACATCTACCATATCTTGCAGACTAGCACCATTTATATAGTTTTCACCATCTACCACTAGAAATAGGATTATTCCATCTTTTGTTTGTCCAATGGCTACTCTCGGTGCTTGACCCCATGGATCTCCAACTATTTCTAGTGGTTTTTCCATTTACTATTAGGAATGGGCCAAATATCATGGCGTCATTTACACCTGCTGCTAATGCTTCATTAGCGGTAGCGTTAGTCATTAGTTTTAGTTTGCCGTCTTTTTTTGTTAGACCTATTACATTGTTAAAAATCAATTGAAAGAAAACACAACAATACCAACTAAAAATCACAAAATATTCTCAACAGCAGCAGATGGTCAAACATCAGTAGAAATTCACGTATTACAAAGGTGAAAAGAGAAAATGGCTGCATATAACAAAACATTAGGAAGATTCAATTAACAGGAATTCCATAGCACCAAGAGGAGTACCTCAAATTGAAGTTACATTTGATATGATGCAAACGGTATAGTTCATGCCATCTGCTAAAGATATGGCAACAGGGAAATGAGCCAAGATTTCTATAACAGCATCAACAAACTTAACAGATGAAGATATTGACAAAGCTGATAAAGATGCGAAGCACATGCTGAAGAAGATAAAAAGAAGAAAGAGAAGAAATCAGGGGTAGAAACAATGCAGAAAGCTTAGTATGCAACAGTGAAAAAACATTAAAAGACTTGGGGAGATAAGAAATCAGTGGAGAGAAAAAGCAAAAAGTTGAAACAGAAATAGACAATACTAAAAAAG
>VOFC01005060.1_pt1 | contig 15536 bp, 12 predicted proteins | sample 5384161 | NCBI WGS metagenome assembly VOFC01 (sample SAMN12384722, study PRJNA508395) | human gut metagenome | isolation source: healthy gut B | host: Homo sapiens | reverse complement strand
CTACTATATTTATAGTTTTAGGCTATGCTGTTTTGTTATTTAAAACAGTAAAAAATGCAGTGAAGTTATTATTTAAGAGTAAGACAATTAACGAGAATTTGCTTATCACAATCTCGTGTATAGGAGCATATCTGGTAGGAAAATCTTCTGAAGGATTAATGGTTATTATTCTTTATGAAATTGGTAAAATTCTAGAAGAGAAGGCTATTAATAAAACTAGAAAATCCATATCAGATTTAATGGATATCAAGCCTGAATATGCTAACCTAAAAAAAGGTGATGAAATTGAAATAGTCGAGCCATCAGAAGTAAAAGTTGGTGATATTGTTGTTGCAAAACAAGGAGAGAAAATTCCACTGGATGGTGTTGTTGTAAAAGGTACTGCAAGTTTAAATACAGCTTCTTTGACTGGCGAATCTAAACCACAAGATGTTGATGAAAATGATATTGTTTTGTCAGGAAGTATTGTATTAGAAGGTTTACTAGAAATAAAAGTTACAGAAAAGTATGAAAACAGTACTGTTAGCAAGATTTTAGAGCTTGTTGAGAATGCTACTGATAAAAAGGCAAAGACAGAAACTTTTGTTAATAAAGCAGCTAAAATTTACACACCAATTGTTATTGGAATTGCAATATTAGTGGGAATATTCTTGCCATTAATATCTAATGTAACATATGGTGGAGAAAATGGTTCAATATATAGGGCATTAATTTTCTTGGTAATATCTTGTCCATGTGCGATTGCGATATCTGTTCCATTATGCTATTTCTCTGGAATTGGTAAATCATCTAAGGAAGGAATTTTGATAAAAGGAAGCGACTACTTAGACGAATTAAAAGACGTAAAAAGAAATTGTTTTTGATAAGACCGGAACACTTACAAAAGGTCAATTTGGAATTTCTAAAATTGAAGTTTACAGTGAGAACTTCCGGCCAATCTATCTCAAGCTGAAATAGCCGAACGTGTAGAACTCTATAAAACTGCACAGTTCCAAAATATAATTCAGTTGATTTTTCATCAATTGACAAAAGACAAAAGCCCTGAAGTTTCGCACTTCAGGGCTTTTTAAATCATTCTCCTATCAACAGTCTATTTACCGCAGCACTATTCATTGCCCATTCATAGGTGTAAACCTCATCGGCTTCAGGAGTATCCATCAATTCCAGTCTTTGCGCCTCTGCCTTCACTGCCAACAGTTCTCCGATGGTTGTTTTCGCCTCCAGCTTATCCAGATATTTTTCTATCGTCTGGGCATTCATAGACAAAATAGTCTGTCCACCGAAAGGTATTTCCAACCAAACAATTTCCCGTTCCTTCACTTTCAGGACACCGAACACAAGACCTTTCATCAAATTCTCTGCGACCCTCACCTGATGTTGTACGCAAGATGGATCATACGCTACTCCATTCTTTTCCGATATCTTCATCGGATAAGCCGAGTTCATCCACCCCACCACCAAATTGGGAGATATAGAACCATTACTATATGCATTGCAAGTGAAAGCTACATACTTCGCATCTATACGATCCAGTTCTTTCAGATCAAGTTCGATATACTCTGCCGTTCCTTTCTTATTCGGAATGCTTCGATATCCCCCCGCTGTGCTTAGCACCGACAGCCTGCAAGTGGAAGTAAGAACAAACTTCCATTGAATGAGACATAGCAATATGACAACTTAAGTCCATATCCAGATGTTGTGCCGAAGTCCTTTTCCCCATTGCATGAAGAGGCGGACTTGATCACCCTCTACCGGAATCGTGTTCCTGCAAGGCGCAGGACATATCCTGAATTGTCTCACTACGGTCACCGATAGACAAAGGTATGCAGTATAACATGGGATCTATATACATACTTTTTGCTTTCGGTAGCAACCTTCGCAAAACGGACTGAAACGACCTCTTTACACAATCCCTCACCTGCTCCACCATATCCATCAACTGTTCAGGCTGATAAAGTCCAACTAAATAGTATGGTTCTATCACCTTTGCATTTCCACCCAGAGGCTTCACCATTCTTTTTTTACGTGTCGGATCGAAATAATTTTTCAGCATACATACCTAATGTAAGAATCAAGCGTGCAGGCAGCAGATGAACTACTTCCCTGAAAGCAGCCAGAGTATCTTCCGGACCGAACCACAACATATTGGCAAACAACGAACGGGCAAACAGTCCCGGACGTTCTTTCAATAATGAAAGTGTACGTATCGCATCTGCTTTCAAGCGATAGTGCTCTACCTCTCCCTGCCATACGGTGTATGCTTGGTTATAGAATATATCCATCAACTCCTTCCAGTTTCCCGAATTCTTCTTTACGGGCATACTCTGCCCAAACGCAAGGCACGTATCATCCGTACCCACATTTCCCTTTTAGGATGCATTATCTCGCATGATTTCTCGGGATCCATATTCATATTGTTCAACCAAGAAGCCACCATACGACATTCACGACGAGTATACTTCAACTTCAGTTCCTCTCGTTTTTGCTCTTTTTCAGATTTACTTTTTATCCAGTCCCGCACACATATGCGCATGGTTTCTACCTGCCTTGCGCAGGATTGTTTTGGGTTCTATGATTTGCAGGAATCCGGTTTCTTGTACCACAAATAACGTAATACATCATTCGGACTCGAGAAACAAGCCTGTGCTTCCTGTTCTCCTGCCTTGTTCAACCAGCGTATCTATCACCAGCATCACGGTTTCCTTCATTTTCACCTTAACATCCGGTAGCGGAAGCTCACAAAGCAAAATCTTCAGGTTATCCGCTTGTGTAGCATCCAGAGCCGTACGCGATTCTAATAAATCTTTTGAAGAAGCCTTCCAGCTCTGCCGTCTGCCAAAGTTCCAACACTTTCAGCTTGCTCCCCCTAGACCGAAATATTCCGTGCTTGCCGTTTCAAAAGGTGTTCCACAGAAAGGGCAAACCGTTATATCTTTCTAATGGAAAAGTATTATCCGAATTATATGTCCGCATGGCAGTTTCACTCCTTTTTTTATCTGAAACAGGTTAGTGATCCACGTAATCAAGTGATCAAGTTGTGTTTCTCCCGTAGGCGTATCCCACCCTTTCACCAATGGTGCCCAGTTCAGATTCACACCTAAAACTTCTTTCATCACCTGAAATACTTCCATTTGTTCAGCCGGAGTAATTTCATTGATCGTATGCAACAATTCTTCCGACACCCCTGTAGCCCATTTTACGCAATTGAGCTACCAAAGCCACCGTTGTCGAAGTCAGCTTCTTCTTCTCTCCCATTCCTTCTACCGAGGCAAATAAATAGCATTCTGCGGATAGAAACTTTCAATAAATCCTTTTCATACTTCATTTTTTTAAAAGGTAATCGGAAGACTGTGAATATCAGATGAAGCATTCCTGCTGTTTTGAAGTAAGTCTTCCTTGACCTTGATTATATAATGCTCTCTACCCACTGAGCTACTGTTCCTTTAAAAAAGAAAACTGATAATTGCATGAGTGATTTTCATTTAACAGATGATTGTTGAAGTAACCCATACTTGACCTGTTTTCTTGTTTCGGGGACAAAGTTACATACCCAACTGCGCAGCCTTTTTGCGTAGTTGAAACTTTTTCTATTTTTGTTCGAAACTCTAAAAAGTCAATTATGCCTGTCAGTAGAAATGCCTTAATCCGCTACAAAACAATAGATACTTGTCTGCGGAACCGTTTCCGGAAATGGACACTCAAGATTTAGTGGATGCCTGCTCCGATGCTTTGTATGAATATGAAGGTATTGACAAAAGGCATCAGTAAGCGCACCGTGCAAATGGATATCCAATTGATGCGTAGTGAAAAGTTGGGTTACAATGCTCCAATCGTGGTGAAAGACCATAAATACTATACATACGAAGATCCGAATACAGCATTACGAATACGCCCCTTTCCGAACAGGACCTGAAAGTGATGTCGGAAGCCGTGGAACTTCTGAAACAATTCAATGGATTCTCTTATTTCTCGGGTATGGGAGACATTATCAGTCGTCTGGAAGACCATGTCACCTCAGTCCGACAGAAGACTACTCCCATCATTGATTTTGAAAAAATAATAGTCTGACAGGATTAAACTATCTCAATGATCTCTACCAGGCCATTTTGAACCAGCAACCGTTAAGTTTAAAATACCGTTCTTTCAAAGCACGCTCAGCAACTACATTCGTATTCTATCCTTATCTATTGAAAGAATACCGGAATCGCTGGTTCGTCTTCGGTTCAAAGAAGAATACGCGTATGCTCTACAATCTGGCACTCGACCGTATACTGGAACTGGCTCGGCAAAAGATGAGCCCTATTACGGAAATAGTAACTTCGACCCTTCTACCTTTTTCGATGATATAGTAGGTGTAACTAAAGGAATCAACCAACACCCCGAAGAAGTACGTTTTTGGGTAAATCCGAACATGCCCCTTATGTCCTGACCAAACCTATTCATAAAAAAGCCAGCATCTCATAGAACAAAGAGAAGACGGTTCCATGGTTTTCAAATTACAGTAGTCATCAATCATGAATTGCAACGTGAAATCTTAGGCTTTGGAGATGGCATACGTGTGTTATATCCGGCATCACTGGTACGTTTCATGAAAAGTAAATTTCGTTCGGGCAGTCAGTTGTACACTGAGGATATCTAAAGGGAGTCGGTATCGGATATCCCTATCCCCCTACTCCCGTCACTGTCTTCAGCAAATAACCTATCAGAAAACTGATTCCGGCCACGGAGAAGCTCAACACCGCCATCTCCGTGAAACGGCGTTTAAAGCTTTCATTACGGGCAATGTCATAATAATAGTTGAAAAAAGGCAATAATCAGCAATGCCATCACCAGCATGATGCATAAAGCCAGAACAGGACTTGACAATAAGATAAACGGACCTACCAAAGCTACTACGGTTATGATATAAGCTATCCCCGTATAAATAGCTGCCTTAACCGGACGCTTATTATGAGTCTTTTCTGATTTAGTGGAAAGATATTCGGAAGAAGCCATAGAAAGTGCCGCTGCAATCCCTGTAATGCTGCCCGGTCAGCGCAATCAGTTTCGTATCATTCAGTGCCAGCGTGAAACCTGCCAATGCTCGGTAAACTCTACAAAGCATCATCCAACCCTAAGACTACCGAACCCATATATTGCAAGCGCTCCTCATCTATCATTTCAATAAGCTTTTCTTCATGGTGCTGCTCATCCCGCGCCATCTCGGCAAAAGTGTTCCATACTCGGGTATTGGGAATATACCCCCCCTCGTTTCTTTCTCTCCCAGTTCCAGACGACGAACGGCAAACGTAACACCCAGCAGACGCACTAACCATACATAAAAGCAGATTTCAAAACGATTAGGACTGACATCCTGATGAGTATAGCCTCGTAGTGTGGCGTAGTGCCTACTTTCATCCTCTGCAATACGTTGCAATATCTCCGGTTATGAATATCCTTTTCCTTTACCGCTAACTTCCGGTATATAATACTCGACGTTATTTCCTCTTTCTGAAAGCCAATCATCTTTTTTTGATCAATTCTTGCTCAGTCTCTTTCTCCATGCTCTTTATTTTAAGGATACACTAAATTATAAGTTATTTATCAGGTACAACAATCCAAGCAATAATTGTTTCCGGTCAGAATGATTTTTTAATAAAACATAGAAAGCTGATCGGTACGCAGACTCTTCATTTCCCGTTCTTTAATCACTGCGTCCTTATCCACTTCTCCTATTAGCATCGGAGAATCCTTATCGTGTTTACTCGGTTAAATTTCTGCCGTATTATAATACCTTTAATAGCATAGCAATAAATGCAGCCATTAAGGCAGCTTTCATAAGTGCCGATGTCAATACTTTCCACACAACGACAAATGTCCCGCTGATTCTTATCTTTACGGGCAATAATAGGATATCCGACAATTCGTTCAATCAACCTATTGTCAACGCACACTCCACCCGAAATACCCAAATGAGATAAGTCGACCTTCGTTGTACAAGTATCCAACTCCATCGAACATTCATCCGCAACCTTCTTAAATGAAATGGTCATGGCATCGATATCTTCCTTTATCAACGGCTCGATATGAAATTCACGGAGAAAAGGAACGCACATGCGGATAATGATCAATAAAGCCCAGCATACACTTTTCAGTATAGTCATGCAAAGCAAATGCCATTTCTGCAAATTTGTCTTGGTGGAAAGTAACTGTGTATTGTTCATTCGTAAGAATAGGATCATATCGCCACACCACTTTCTCCCTTCCTATCTTGTCAGAAAGGCGTTTGAATGTATCTATACGCTTTTGAAGTGGTGGCAGTTTACTTTTCAAGTTCCGTTCCGTACGGTTCAGTGTAAACTGGAAATAGTATTTATAGTCCTGTAATCTGTCCAGTTTATCAATCATCGGTGCAGGATTCTTCGTCCAAAAGACAATGCAATCAATGACAGCAGGGTCCAGGTTGACCCTGCTGATCATATTAGGATTATACGGATTAGGTACCAGAACATACCTTTCTTTTTATCCGATTGAGAAACCACTCCGAATAAAAAGCAGGTATATCCGTCCTGCGACTGGACTGATGATCATCTTCCTACCTCGCTATTCGTCGGAAGATGGGACCACGTAATCTTCTTTAATGAATTCGTCATATACCCTCTTGGGATGGTCAAAATGAGCCACACCTGTACGATCTTCATTAAGTTCTCTCGACGGAATTTTTCAGTTTCAAATTGTCTTCTTATACTCTCTCTGAGTTTCCTCTTTTCACTCCCGTACAAAAGAGCTATCAATACCTCAGATTCAACAAACCTTCCCTGGGGTGATGGTAGGCAATAGATTTTTTGTTCCAACAGTCCGCGATAAGCACCATCGTACTCACACCAAACATTATCAAAACAAACGAGCGATACGTGTAGTTTGACCATGCCGTCTTGATGGTAATCTCGCGGGCATAGATTTCTACTGTCGCCTCCGAATTGTAATTCGGATCAGCGGATGACAACCAACTTTCTGCCTGAAATATCCTCTTTTTACTAAAGTTGTCCATCTCTCACAATTCAGGATCTCTTCGATAATTTCAGGTAGTTTTTTCTCTAATTTCAAAATGTATTCTCATATTCTTTGCCTGTGGGTCAGGACTTTTTTACTACCCCCCCAATTGATATATGCCCTAAAAGATAACAAGTATTTGTCAGAAAAACAATAAAAAATCCGTTATCTATTTGCCATGCGATAGATATTTTTCATATCATCGCGATGTAAAACTTTCAAATTTCCGGTTGTTGTACTACCACCGAACTACATTATCTGCCATGAGTTTGATTTCTTCGTCAGTGGCCTGCCGTCCTATCAACTCGCAAATACTAACCGGCATTCCAATTGCGCGATAGAAATCTTCCATGGCTTCAATGCCTGCCAAAGCGGTGTTCGGGTGATTTGAAATCATTTGTTACACCCATCACATTCACGGCAAACTGAGCGAAACGGGTTATATTTTCTTTGTAGACATACCGTGCCCAGCTTCCCCAAAGAGCTGCCAGACCTGCACCATGTGCTACATCGAATAGTGCACTCAGTTCATGTTCAAGCTGGTGTGTTGCCCAGTCACCAGTTGTTCACATCCCGTCAAATCATTGTGTGCCAAGCTACCTGCCCACATAATTTGGGCACGATGTACATAATTCTCCGGTTCTTTCAGTACTTCAAAAACGCTATCTTTTTTACCGTACGAGAATACTTTCAGCAATGGCATCAGTCACTGTCATATCGTCATCATGAGAAAATAACGTTCCATGGTATGCATCATAATGTCCGTTACACCACAAGCTGTCTGATAGTTGGGCAATGTATAAGTCCGTTCCGATTCATCACAGCAAATTTGCAACGGCACAGATTATTGGAATAACCTTTTTCAAATCACCGTCCTCATTGGTTATCACGGTACTGTTACTCATTTCAGCTGACAGAACTTGTAAAATTGTGGAAAAACGGAGAACTGACAACAGACAAAATAGACCGTCTGCCATTAGAACTCAGCCCCCGACGTTCAAAACATGCAGGGCGTTGCTGCGTACACAAAGAACGCGCTGTATGGAAATACAAATCCCTTCCTCTACTGGGGTTGGATATGGATGATGAAACCGATGAGCTCACTCCACTATCCGAATATGCCGTACGTGCTATAGAACGTGCAAACAATGGAAAGCCCAAAGACAACATTATGTGTGTTATAGACGAAGCATGCTCGGCCTGCGTACAGATCAATTACGAAATCACCGACTTATGCCGGGGATGTACCGCCCGCAGTTGCCAGTACAATTGTCCTAAAGGAGCCGTACATGTACATGCCGACACCGGCAAGGCATGGATCGACCATGATACCTGCATCAGTTGCGGCATCTGCCACAAAAGCTGCCCTTATCACGCAATCGTCTATATTCCCGTTCCCTGCGAGGAATCTTGTCCTGTCAAAGCGATCAGCAAAGATGAACACGGTATAGAGCATATTGATGAGAATAAATGTATTTATTGCGGTAAATGCATGAATGCCTGTCCTTTCGGGGCCATTTTTGAAATATCACAGACATTCGATGTGTTGCAACGCATCCGTAAAGGAGAACAAGTGGTAGCCATTGTCGCGCCATCTATTTTGGGACAATTCAGCACAACTATCGAACAAGTATATGGTGCATTCAGACAAATCGGTTTCACCGATATAATTGAAGTAGCACAAGGAGCCATGTCCACCGTAGAACATGAAGCGCATGAACTGATAGAAAAACTGGAAGAAGGACAGAAATTCATGACTACCTCATGCTGCCCGTCCTATATCGAGCTGGTGAACAAATACATCCCCGATATGAAAAAATACGTTTCCGGCACAGGCTCGCCTATGTATTATGCCGCACGTATAGCCAAAGAGAAGTATCCTGATGCAAAAATCGTATTTGTTGGACCATGTGTAGCCAAACGTAAAGAAGCTCAACGTGACGAGGCTGTGGATTTTGTGATGACATTCGAAGAGATTTCCTCTATTTTCGATGCTTTCGAGATTAACCTGGAGATTGTACAGCCATACGCTATGGAATTCTCTTCCGTTCGCGAAGCGCATGGATTCGCACAAGCCGGCGGCGTGATGGGAGCCGTAAAGGCATTCCTGAAAATGGAAGCGGACAAAATCAATACCATACAGGTATCTGATTTAAACAAGAAGAATATCGGAACATTACGCGCCTACGCTAAATCGGGCAAAGCTCCCGGACAATTCATCGAAGTGATGGCCTGCGAGGGTGGTTGTATTACAGGACCCAGTACGCACAGCGGCAGCAACAATGGAAAACGCCAATTGGTACAGGAACTGGCAAAACAGAAAAAAACATATTAAAGGTATGCATGAAGCGACTGATTGACAAATTACGTCACTACCATATCCTGACAGGTGAGGAATATGCCAACCTCCTCTCCTGTCAGGATACCGGCACTTTACTGTATTTACAGCAACAGGCCAGGGAAGTCACTTTGGCACATTTCGGGAATGGGATATTTATCCGCGGACTTATCGAGGTGAGCAACCGATGTCGTAACAACTGTCATTATTGCGGAATAAGGAAAGGAAATACCGCCATTACCCGTTACGCATTAAAGCGTGAAACCATTTTGGAATGTTGCCGTGAAGGATATGCACTCGGATTCCGCACCTTCGTGATGCAAGGCGGTGAAGACCCTGCCTTAACAGATGAATGGATAGAAAAAACCGTTGCCGCCATCCACTGTGAATTCCCCGATTGTGCCATCACCCTTTCATTAGGAGAGAAATCACGGGAAGCATACGAACGTTTCTTCCGTGCCGGAGCCAACCGTTATCTGCTCCGACACGAAACACACAACGAAGAACACTATAGGAAATTACATCCTGAGGAGATGTCACTAAAGCATCGGCTCCAATGCCTGCAATGGCTAAAAGAAATTGGATATCAAACCGGAACAGGAATCATGGTAGGCACTCCGGGACAAACCCTGACACATCTGGTGGAAGATCTGTTATTCATAGAGCAATTCCAGCCCCAAATGATCGGTATCGGTCCATTTATCCCCCATCATGACACACCATTCGGAACAGAGCCGGCCGGAAGTGTAGGAATGACCCTCAAGCTATTATCCCTTTTCCGGTTAATGCACCCGTCCGCCCTGATTCCATCGACCACCGCCCTTGCCACCTTGTCACCGGACGGACGGGAAAAAGGAATATTGGCAGGAGCTAATGTAGTGATGCCCAATCTCTCCCCCAGGGAGCAAAGAGAAAAATACACCTTGTATGATAACAAAGCCGCCTTCGGTGCCGAAGCAGCCGAAGGTTTACGAGCTTTGGCACAACAACTGGAAACAATCGGTTACCGGATATCGACAGATAGAGGTGATTATCACTAACCCCTAACAAACATGTATAAAGCAGATTCTAAAATAGCGGAAGAATTCATTGACCACCAAGAGATACTGGATACCTTGGAGTATGCTCACAACAACAAAAGCAATCGTGCCCTGATAGAGCAACTGATTGACAAAGCTGCTCAATTCAAAGGACTGTCCCATCGTGAGGCAGCATTACTGCTGGAATGCGACCAACCGGATCTAACAGAACGCATTTTCCGGCTGGCACAGGAAATCAAACATAAGTTTTACGGCAACCGTATTGTGATGTTCGCCCCCCTGTACCTTTCCAATTATTGTGTGAACGGATGTGTTTACTGTCCTTATCATTTGAAGAACAAGACCATAGCACGCAAAAAGCTGACACAAGAAGAGATCCGTAAGGAGGTAATTGCCTTGCAAGACATGGGACACAAACGCCTAGCACTGGAAGCAGGAGAAGATCCGTTGCGGAATCCTATTGAGTACATACTGGAATCTATCCAAACCATTTATAGCATCAAACATAAAAATGGGGCTATCCGCCGGGTCAATGTCAACATTGCCGCCACTACCGTGGAAAACTACCGCAAGCTGAAAGACGCAGGTATCGGCACTTATATCCTGTTCCAGGAAACTTATCATAAAGAAAATTACGAATCCCTGCATCCCACCGGTCCGAAAAGCAAATATGCTTATCATACCGAAGCGATGGACCGTGCCATGGAAGCGGGAATTGACGATGTAGGACTAGGTGTTTTATTCGGGCTGAATACCTACCGCTATGACTTTACAGGATTATTGATGCATGCCGAACATCTGGAAGCTACCTTCGGAGTGGGACCACATACCATCAGTGTTCCTCGCATCTGTCCGGCAGATGATATCTCCACGCAAGATTTCCCGGATGCCATTTCAGATGATATATTTTGTAAAATTGTGGCGGTAATCCGTATCGCTGTTCCTTATACAGGTATGATTATCTCTACAAGGGAATCGGCTGCAACCCGACGCAAAGTCTTGAACCTGGGAATCTCACAAATCAGCGGAGGCTCCCGGACCAGCGTAGGCGGTTATGCCATTCCGGAAACACCGGAAGAAAACTCAGCACAATTCGACATCAGTGACACCCGTACCTTGGACGAGGTAGTGAACAACGAGGAATGGCTTCAACGATTGAAAATAACGAGGCATCCCTGTCATATTGCTTCTGAACAAAGCTGACGCACGCCCCAATACGACAGAGCTGGCAGAACAGATAAAAAAGCAAGTTGCGGACAGCCTCCCATCATCGTCAGTGCCAAAGACGGCACAGGTATCGAAGCCATCCACCGCGCCATTCTGGAAAAGTTACCTGCCGATTTCGGAGAACAAACCATCACCGGGAGCCTCGTAGCTGAAGGTGATGTAGTAGTGTTAGTCATGCCCAGGACCTTCAGGCACCTAAAGGACGACTTATCCTTCCCCAAGTACAGACAATCCGCGAACTTCTGGACAAGAAATGCCTGGTTATGAGTTGTACCACAGATAAGCTGAAAGATACACTATGCGCACTTACCAATCCCCCAAATTAATTATCACAGATTCGCAAGTATTCCACACCGTATACGAACAAAAACCGGCTGAAAGCCGCTCACTTCCTTCTTCTCCGTGCTCTTTGCCGGATACAAGGGGGATATTCACTATTATGTAGAAAGTGCATTCGCCATCGACCGACTAACGGAACAATCCCGCGTATTGATAGCCGAGGCCTGTACCCATGCTCCACTGACAGAAGATATAGGCAGAGTAAAAATCCCCACCTGCTGCGTAAGCGAACAGGTGAAAGATTGCAGATAGATATTGTCTCCGGAAATGATTTTTCCAGAAGATTTATCCCCATACAATTTGATTATCCACTGTGGCGCCTGTATGTTCAATAGAAAGTATGTACTGAGTCGCATTGAACAGGCACGTGCGCAACAAGTACCCATGACAAACTACGGAGTAGCCATTGCCCACCTCAACGGCATACTGAACAAGATCGTGTACTAAGGGAAAGAGTTTATATACCGTCTGATATAATAAATTATACCGAGCGGTATATCTTTTTTTATACCGAGCGATATAAATAAATATATCGGGTGGTATAAATAAAAATATCGGGCGGTATAACTGCTTATACTGCCCGATATATGAACTCTCTCTTAGGCTATCGCTAACTGCTTCCTTAGGCTATCGGCAACTGCTTCCTTATAACCGAAGCTACCCAGTTCCTCCAGCACTTTCTTTACATCCACCGCCTGAAGCCTCCCGTACACCTTCTCTCCAATCATCACTACGGGCGCCAGTCCACACGCTCCTACGCAACGCAGACAATCGAGTGAAAACTTCCCGTCCGGTGTCGTTTCTCCGACTTCGATGCCCAGCACGCGCTTGAATTCTTCAAGCAATTTCTCCGAACCACGTACGTAGCACGCCGTTCCCATACACACCGAAATAGGATGTTTACCTTTAGAGTCATCGTAAAAGAAGGTATAGAATGTTACCACACCATACACACGCGACACCGAACATTCAGCTTTGCAGCAATCAGGCGCTGCATCTCTTCCGCAGATAGCCGTGCAGATGCTGCGCTTCATGAAGTATATTGATTAGTTCGCCTGGCTGGTTGCCATGCTTGTCAGCAAAATAGCACGCACTTGTTCGGCAACGTCACAGGCTAATTTGATATCTGACATAGTTTCTCCGTTTTAATAAGTTAATCAATCGCCTTATTGAAATAATGCGTATGCAGCAACCGCCCGCAGTCTCACTCCAGCGGTTTACCCAGATATTCCTCATACAGAGTCTTGATGTATGGATTCTCGTGCGATTTACGCAAAGGCTTCTGTGCATCTTCCCGATACAGTGCATTGGCACGTGCATACAGCACCTCCGAGTTGCCATGATGCAACGGTTGTCCGCCTCCACCGATACAGCCACCCGGGCATGCCATAATCTCAATCACATGATACTCATTCCGCCCCATGGCGAATATCTTCCAACAATTGACGCGCATTACCCAGACCATGAGCAATACCCACCTTCAGTTCAAAACCATCCAGATCAATCGTCGCACGGCGCACACCGGCCAGACCACGCACCTGCTCAAAGTTCACATTCTCCAATGTCCGCCCGGTATAAATCTCATAAACCGAACGCAATGCCGCTTCCATCACACCACCGGTCGTTCCGAAGATGACACCGGCACCTGTTGAAGCTCCCATCGGATGATCAAATTCCTTATCCGTCAGTAGCGTAAAACCTACGTTGGCACGTCTGATAAGTCGTGCCAGCTCACGGGTGGAAATAGAATAATCCACGTCCGGACTGCCATCTGTCTTAAACTCATTGCGGTCGCACTCATACTTCTTCGCCAAACAAGGCATAATAGATACCACTACCAGCTTTTCACGCGGAATACCCATCTTCTCCGCCCAGAATGTCTTGGCAATGCTACCGAACATCTGCTGCGGCGAACGTGCCGTAGAAGGAATATCAAACGCATATGGGAAATGATGTTCAAAGAAATTCACCCATGCCGGACAACAGGAAGTCAGGATAGGCAGGCGAACAGATTTATCCCCATTCATATAACGTGTCAGGGCGATTCAATATCTCGGCACCTTCTTCCATGATGGTAAGGTCAGCGGCAAAGTCTGTATCAAATACATAATCAAAACCCAATTCACGAAGGGCGTACACCATCTTTCCCGTTACTAACGTCCCGGCAGGCAGTCCGAATTCTTCACCCAGAGCCGCACGAACGGCGGAGCTGTCTGTACAATAACTACCTTATCCGGTTTTCCAGATCCAGCAACAAGCGGTTAGTATGATCGCGTTCCGTCAATGCCCCTACCGGACAAACAGCTACACATTGTCCGCAATACGAACACTATCACTCATCATCTTATCGAAAGCCGGAGCAATCGTAGTATTAAAACCACGGCGAATGGCCCCCAAGGCGCCTACCGTCTGCACTTCATTGCATACTCTCGCAACGTCTGCAGAATATACACTTATCCATATTCCGCACAATGGACGAAGTGACTTCACGCTTACGAGGCGAAAGTTCCCCACCATTATAAGGCATCCGCACGGATATTAAAACGTAATGCCAAAGTCTGCAACTCACGCAGTTGCCGCACTTCGGACAGGTAAGGCAATCATTCGGATGGTCCGAAAGTATCAGTTCAGCCACCACCTTGCGGGCATTCATCACACGCAGGGTACTGGTACGCACCACCATTCCTTCTGTACAACGGGTGGCGCAGGCAGGGCCAGATTTACGGCGTCCTTCCACCTCCACGACACAAATACGGCACGAAGCCGGATTATTCTTAACGCAAGTCCCCTTCAAATCAATATGGCAAAGGGTAGGTATATCTATACCGATTTTCCGTGCGGCTTCCAGGATAGTCGAGCCTTCGGGCACGGTAATATAATGGCGGTCTATTTGCAGGGGTTATTTGTTTTTCTTCCATTTTCTTTCAGTTTACAAGGTTACAGTTAACAAGGTAACAAGTCTTCGAGGTAACCTCCTTGTCCCCTCGTCAACTTGTTTCCTTGTTCCCTTAAACAACATTGATTGCTTTGAATTTACAGCGTGCCATGCACATGCCGCACTTAATGCACTTTTGTCCGGATTGATGACATGCGGTTTGCGCATCATCACCCAGAATGGCATCAGCCGGACAATGTTTAAAGCAAAGATGGCAACCGATACATAGTTCTGGATTAATGGTATAAGTCAGCAATGCTTTGCACTGCTTCGCCCGGCAGGTTTTATCCCTCACATGCTCTACGTATTCATCATAAAAGTGATTGAGCGTAGACAGTACCGGATTGGGTGAAGTCTGTCCCAACCCGCACAAGGCGGTATCCTTTATCACCCTTTCCCAATGTAGAGAGTGCATCCAGATCTTTCATCGTGCCTCGTCCTTCGGTTATCTTGTTCAACATTTCCAGCAGGCGCTTGTTACCAATACGGTAAGGCGTACATTTTCCGCATGATTCTTCCACCGTAAAATCAAGATAAAGACGTGATACAGAAACCATGCAATCATCTTCATCCATTACAATCATCCATCCCATCATCGATCCTTCCGCCAGCAAGTTGTCAAAAG
>VOFC01004687.1_pt1 | contig 15565 bp, 14 predicted proteins | sample 5384161 | NCBI WGS metagenome assembly VOFC01 (sample SAMN12384722, study PRJNA508395) | human gut metagenome | isolation source: healthy gut B | host: Homo sapiens | reverse complement strand
TTCGTTTTAGCGGATTGCGCTGAGTTACCTATAAAGTCTCCTATAAAATAATCATCTGAAGCTGTTTAAATCGACTTAAATCGCCTTGATTAAATACCATTAAAGACTTCCTTTTAATCTTCAAACCGATTAAAGCGCCAATAAAAAAGGCCAGCCACTCACACCCTTCTTATTCGTAGTACATTCTTTTCCCTCTCGTTCCAAAAAGCATCATAGAAGCGCAATCCCGTAAATTAGGCACACTACCTTGAACGTGCATCATAAACAGAGAAAACGCAAAAAATCCCAATGACACGATGACACTTTGACCTTATTGAACTTTTTGACCTTTTACCCTTTTCCACTGATGCTCGTATTCACTTCCCCTGAACACACAAACCACTGACCGGAATATCTCAGTTCTTTATTCTATTAGAGTATAAACCATAGCTTCTTTCATCATGATATTCTCATTCCATATCCAGGCATTTCCTAATATTGCTCCATTTCCTTTTCTTATCTGCCACAGCTTCAATAGATTGGCTTACGATTTACGTTCAATACTGCACACACCAGTTCATCTGGCCGAAATCCAGTGTTCCATCTAACATAAAAGAACTTGAACCATTGTCTGCTGAAACAAATATGGGCAGAACTTTGAACGGATGACATCCGGTTTATCAAGCAGTCTTTTATCCGTTCATTTCACCGTAGGACCGAAGTCCCCCAAGAGCTAAGTTTACAGATTCAACATTCATTGATTCTCCCTCTTTCGCGAAGCGAAACAGCGAATTTATTCGCTCCGTTGCGCAGAAATCGGCAAGTTACCCTTGTGAGGACAAACTCGTTTTGTAATGACAAGGGTACAACTTGCTTGGCTCTGTCTGCAAAATAGGCTATCGCCTCCCCGTATAGCTGTCGACCACTTTTCGGGATTTTCCCAGATTGTCTACTTTTCAGATCTACAGTAATCCGATGATTCAAAATTCAATTTACCATAAACACCAAGTATCATAGATTTCCGTTCCTTTGTACACAAAGCTTGTGTTTCCCATGTACCAGGAACTACACGCAAAAAATCCTTATCTTGATAACCATCAGCCTTCAGAACTCCGAACCCATATACAAGACTATCCTAAGACTTACATAACTCGAACACAAAGTGCATGGTACTTTTGTATGTTGAACGCTCGCCATGATTGACTGAGCATCCCAATACGCAAAGGTACCACGACCATGGTATCAGCAAGCAAAGGTACCAACAACAAGAGGGAAACAAATTTCTTAGTCTATCATACCTTGGTAAGAATTTGAAAGACAAGCCGGAAAATGATCCTTTTCTAGTCAATTTAGGCTTGCAGGATTTGTTAAGCAAGTTGTACTTTTGTGGGCACAAAATTCGTTTTGCCCCCTCAAAAGTAACTTGCCGACTGCTACCGCAGCGGAGCGGTAAATCGCTGTTTCGCTTTGCGAAAGAGGATGTTTAAGGGAAAACGGACTGCTTATAAAAATCTTGGTTCCTAATGATGCTGTTTCCACAGACAACGGATAATTCACTTTCTATATCCATAGAATTTAGAACTTCGTTATCACTTTACTCCAGTTACTTGCACACTGATATTTCCATTACCTGATTCTCTAACCCCATAAGCTAAAGTCCTGCAAACTTTTGTTCTGACGCATCCATATCAACAAAGGCTATATTATTATGAGCTATAGATAGGATGAACCGAAAACAACAGGATTCAATGCAACACCTTTCTACTGTATCATATTCACTTATTCAAAAGCCCATCGCCAAATAACTTACTGAAGTTTCCCACCCCTTCATATCAGCTATTTGAGTAATAGTTTCCTTCGGTGGGTGGTCTAAAAATCAAATGTTTTCCGAACGATTTAACGCACGCCTAAAAAATGTTTAGGCCAAAAATGTTTAGCCCAAATCGGGCATGGCATAATCGTCCGAATCGCACAGAAGATGTGCCCAGACCTTTGTGGAAAAGTCTGCAATTTGCCGTGCGGCTACAGTTGATAGGCATGCCAACAAATCCACTCCTGCTTCACGCGACAAAACTTCCAACAGATGCCTGACTTCTTCCAAAGTGGGACATAAGAGTGAGGAGGAGCTGCCATCAATTTACGAACAGTACGAAAAACAGGCGCGCTACTTGAAGGAAGAGCCGGTTATCGCCTTGGACGCACGGACTCTGACCGCTGACTATCTGATTCGGAACATTGACGAAGCCTTTGCCGTATGGGACCGACCGTGGAACCGCCATCTTTCCTTCAATGAATTTTGCGAGTGGATATTGCCCTACCGTGTCAGTGGAGAAGTGCCGGAGGAGTGGCGCACCTTGTATCGGGAGCGTTTCGAACCTCTTTTGCAATCGGACACAATACGGACAGCCAGGCAGGCTTGTACGGTTATCAACAACGAACTGATTAAGTATTCTATCTGCATACCCGAAAAATCGGTGCTCCCGGTTACTTTGCCCCCTCATCTTCTGATGAACATTAAGTTTGGCTTGTGCGGGGACTATGCCAACCTAGCCATGTTTGCCATGCGTGCGGCAGGAATTCCGGTAGGCATTGAAATCGTGCCTTATTGGGGAAGGGGAAACGGCAGACATACTTTTAATGTAGTATACGACAGCGACAGTACTTTTCATGACTTTTCCGGAGCAGAGCAGAACCCGGACGAACATCTGATTCGTTTCCGTCACGAAATGCCGAAGGTGTATAGAAGGACTTTCGGCAAGCAGCCTTCATCATTGGCCATGCAACGCGGGACTGAGGATGTCCCCGACTTTTTCAAGAATCCCTGTTTGGAGGATGTTACCGGCAACTATCCGTTTATTGAGTCCCGTGACATTACTGTACCGGTGGAGGGGTATTCCGACCGCAAGTTCGCCTATCTTTGTGTGTACCATCCCACCCAATGGATTCCCGTGGCGTGGGGCAGAAGACAGGGCGACAGCGTCCGCTTCCAGAACGTATGCCCGAACATCGTGTATCATCCGGCATTGTATGCCGACGGGAAGCTGCAACTGACCGGTCATCCTTTCCTGCTGGATACGTTGGGATGCGTCAATGTGCTTGCTCCTCAGGCGGATACCGTGAACTGCGTGCTTAGTACACTGTACAAGGATGCTCCCAAACTGATAAAACTGCTTCCCTCCTTTGTCGGGGGCAAGATACAAGGAGCCAACCGTCCCGATTTCAGCGATGCGGTTACATACTATACCTTTACGGAAAATCCTACATTTAAGTATACCACGTGCATTGCGGAAAAACAAAGCCGTGCAAGTATTTGCGTTACCTGTCGTCCGACCGTGGTACGGGAAATATGGCAGACTTGGAGTTTTATGCCGAAGGTTCGGATGTTCCCTTGAAAGGAAAAGTGATAGGGCATTACAAGCCCAGCCTACAGTTTTTCGATTCCGGTGCGGAAGCGATGTTCGACGGTAACCCCCTGACGTTTTTCCATACGGCAGATACGCTGAGCTGGGGAGGATTGGAACTGGAAAAGCCGACAGCCGTTTCCCGCATCCGCTTCATTATCCGCAGCGAAAACAATGGCATACGTAAGGGAAGCGAGTACGAGCTGTTCTATATGGATAAGGACAAGTGGGTATCTTTGGGCAGTCAGGTTGCCACAGAGGACGACCGCTTGGAATATAAAGGTGTACCCAAGAACGCTTTGTTCAGGTGGATCGACCATACAAAAGACAATTCAAAGAGAATATTTATCATAGAAAACAAAAAGGAAGTTTGGTATTGAAAACTATGGAAACATTAAGGACATCATCGTATATAATTCCGGTCAAGCTGGAAAGTGAAGAGGGAAAGTATATGCTTATTCATGGATATACAGGGGCTGTAGATATTGTAACGAAAGATATAGCTATGAATTTAACTAACACTACCAAAGTGGATGCAAATTTATTTTCGAGTGATACGTTAAAAGCTTTACAAGTAAGAGGATATGTAACGGAAAGGACGGAGGAAAAGGAAATTGAGTATGTCGGAAGAATAGCTAAAGCATTACATCGTGAAGCATGTGCTCTGTATAAAAGTTTTACGCTAATAGTGACTTATAACTGTAATTTTAGATGTCCGTATTGCTTTGAAAGTAGAGATAAAAAAGATGGCTCGTGTCAATTCGTTATGACAAAAGAAATGGTGGATAAGGCTTATAAAGCAATGGAATTAATAGAACCACGTCCTCAGTTGCGTCGTAAAACTATTGCTCTTTATGGGGGAGAACCTTTATTAAAGCAGAATAAAAACATAATAAAATATATTATTGGTGTTGGCAGGAGTAAAGGGTATTTGTTTAGGATTGTTACTAATGGATATGATTTGAATTGCTTTTTAGATTTATTTTCTCCTGATCTGATAGAAGAAATTCAAGTGACTATTGATGGTACTAAAGAGTACCATGATCAACGGAGAGTGCATTATAAAGAGGGGAGTACTTTTGATAAGATTGTTTTAAATGTAAAGGAAGTATTAGAACGAGGTATAAAAGTTGTAGTTAGGGTAAATAACGATGCTACAAACGTAACGGATTTTGCCCTACTAAAAAAGTACTTTGAAGAAACTGGTTTTTTCTCTTTTCCTTCTTTTAGAATGTATTCTACGTTGTTATGGAATAGTGATTCGATTTCAGAAGAAGAAAAACTGCAATTGAATTTCTTGTCATCCAAGCAATATATATCTAAACATCAAGAAATGAATACTTTGAAATTATGTAAAGATAATGGAATATTTTATAGTATATATAAATCTTTGCATAAAGGAAATCCGATACCTTTTAGACGTGTTTTTTGTCCATCGCAAGCGGGTGAATATGTATTCGACCCTTTAGGAGATATATACCCTTGTTGGGAAATAGTTGGAAATAAAGATTTTAAGATAGGAAGATATAGTGAAGACTATATTGAGTGGGATAATGAGCGGCTGAGAGAATGGCGTAATTATGATATAACAAGTAGTCCTATATGTAAAAAATGTAAATACGCTCTTTATTGTGGGGGAGGTTGTGTGGCGCATGCTAGATTTGGCAAGAGAGAGCATTGTGCCTATTTTAGGCAGATGTTTAATATTTCTGTAAACAGAGCTTTCGAAAGTTTAATTAAATAAATGTCAAACTAAAAACAAGAATTTATGGAACAAAAAAAGGAAAAAGAAGAATTGATTTCAATGAATGCCAAGTTTTCAGAATTCGATTTACAAAAACTTGAAGAACGTTTGGAAACAGATCCATTAGCAGTTGGTGGGTTGTTAGATTTAAATTCTGATATTGACTTATACGGGCATTGTACAGGTTATACTTGTCCAGGAATGTCTTGTGAAAGTTATGATTGGTAAATAATTTTCCAGAATGAAAGTCCTAGGAAACTCTTAGGATTTTCATTCTTATAATTTTGTAATTTGTTAAGTATGAAATTGAACAAATATTATCTCCTGACGGCTTGCCTGGCGGTCGGTTCTTTCGCTCACGCCCAAGTTCCGGTGAAAGGCATGGTAACGAACGAGCATAAGGAAGCCCTTGCTTACGCCACTGTCCGGTTGCTGCGTTCGGATTCCACCTTTGTACAGGGAACCGTCACGGACAGTATCGGCTGTTACCGTCTGGAGAATGTACAGAAGGGAAACTATTTGTTGTCTTTCAGTTCCATCGGCTACGAAGCGAAGATTTATCCGTTTACAGTGGGGGACACGGAAAAGGTACTTCCGGTTGTGTACCTGAAGGAAAACAGTGTACTGCTTGGCGAGGTAGAGGTGAAAGGTTCTTCCTTTATCCGTCAGAAGGACCGGGTACTAATTATTCCTGATAAGCAGCAGGTGAAACATGCCTTTACAGGCTACGATCTGCTTAGTAATCTGATGATTCCGGGTATAGACGTAGATCGCAAGAAGGGAGTTGTGGCAACGATGGGAGGAACCGTAACACTCTATATCGACGGTCGTAAAGTGGACTATCGGGAAGTGCAGAGTCTGCGTCCCCGTGACATAGAGAAAGTGGAATATTTTGATGTGCCGACGGGAAAGTATGCCGGGGATGTGGCATCCATCAACTATATTACTAGGAAATGGAAGTCTGGAGGATATGTTTCTTTGGATGCCAATCAGACTATCGGTTATTTGCAGGGAGACTATAATGCGGTGTCGAAGGTTTCTCACGGGAATACATCGTATACGCTGTTTGCCGGACATACCATGTACGATTACAATGAGGACGATAACCGGAGTACGGAATCATATGTGTTGGCAGACCGTTCCTTTACACGGGATGAAATCACCGAAGCAGACAAGCGGAAGAAGAACCAGCAGTATGCACAGTTCAATGTGCTTAATCAGACAGGCAAGCGCACGTTGTCGGCAAAGATGTCCTTTGTACATAGCGGGATGCCGGACAACGGGAGAAGGGGGATGTTGGACTATTCGGACTATTACGAGGACGTCTGTTCAAGTAGTTCTACAGACCAGAAGTCACTTGCTCCCTCCCTGGAACTGTACGGCAGTTTCAGGTTGAAAGACAATCAGCGGCTGGAATGTTCGTTGCCTGTAAGTTATACGCAGAACACTTACGACCGTTCTTATCAGGAAAACGAGTATGCTTTGATGACGAATGTGGATGAGAAGCTTTATATGCTGAGCCCCTCCCTGAATTATTCTTTGTTCATGCCGCATCAGAATACGCTTACAGTCCAGTTGATGCATTCCCATCGCATCACCTCCGCCACTTATGCGGGGGACAATCCGTCGTGGCAGCACTTGTGGTCGGGCGAAAGTTTGTTGTTTGCTTCCTATAATCAGCGTTTCGGCAAGCTTTCCATGAACGGACGTATCGGGATGTCCGTTTGCAATACCGCTTGCATGGACATGAAAAGACCCATTACATAAACCCTCGGGGAGATTTGTCGTTTTTCTACCAGTTCAGTGACCGCCAACAGTTCGGTATCGGGGCAGCCGTGGGCAATGCCTATCCCGAAATCAATACCATCAATACGGCGGAGCAGAATATCGACCAGATACAAGTGAAGCGGGGAAATCCCTATCTGGACAAAATAAAGATGTATATGGCTTCCGGTTCGTACAGTTTGCAGGTAGGTCGTTTCAACCTGTTCGGCATATTCATGTACTCTTCGGAAATCAATACCGTTCTGCCCGCTTTCTCCGTGGAAGGCAACAAGCTGGTGGAATCATACCGGAGCGATGGAGACTATCATCTGTTGCAGGGAGGTCTGGATTTGTCGTGGAAGGCTACGGATGCTCTCCGGTTCAAATTGGGCGGACGCTGGCAGTACAGCAAGATAACGGGACAGGACTCGCAGGACCAGAACAATGTGTATGGCCGACTGACTGTGAACTACTACTGGAAGGACTTTTCGCTGAATGTGTATGGGAAAACTCAGACACGTTTGCTGAACGGCGACGGTGTGTACGAATGGCAGGATGGCAATTACGGAGCTTCGGTCAGCTGGTATCATGGAGGCTGGGCATTGGAAGCCGGTACGAACAATCCGTTTTACACGCATGCCAGGACAAGAAGTTTCCTGCGTTCGGATGTGTACCGGTACGACCGTGAAGTGTATAGCCGGCTCAACCAGCCTACCGGATATGTGAAGGTAGCCTATACGTTCGATTTCGGTAAAAAGACTTCTAAAGATTATCGCAACGTGAATACTACCATCGACAGTGCAATATTGAAAGCGGAATAAAGAAATGAAACCTTACAGTAATATCACCATCCATCACCGTTTTCTTCTTCGGTGCAGAAGGAAAAATACCTGTTGTCCTACAACGGGCAATACTACGAAGCCAGTCATGCCATCGTGGAACTGGTGGAAGAACTGCAACGGTATGAGGAAGAAGAAAGTGGCTATCGGAGCATACATCCAAAAGAAAAGGAGTACAGCCCGGAACAAGTACGGGAGGTGATAGAAAAATTCATCGCTCCCATTTTCCGTGCAGTACCGAAGAAGCGGACTTTCCTTTACGAAAAAGAACTGTTCAGTGCCGGGGCGATAGACAGGTTCTCGGATTCGTTCCGCTTTTTTATTTCACAAGGCATATATGGCGGTGGTACTGGCGGGAATGCTGGTGTTGGATGCCTGGTTTTTCCTCACAACCCCCGACCTGCTTCTGTTCAACAACAAAGTGAACATCTATATGGTAGCGGGATTACTGGTGTTTATGTTTGCCTCTTCCTTTTTCCACGAACTGGGGCACGCTTCCGCCTGCAAATACTTTGGCGTGCGTCACGGAGGGATAGGATTCGGGTTATACCTGAACTTTCCCGTGCTTTATACGGACGTTACGGAAGTGTGGAAACTGAATCGGGCGCAACGGTGCGTGGTGAACCTTGCCGGGGTTTACTTCCAGTCGTACTGGCTGATAGCCTTGCTGGCGGCTTTTCTCCTAACGGGAAACGACATCCTGCGCTACCTGATACTCATTATGAACCTGGGTTTCGTGATGACGCTGAATCCTTTCTTCAAATTCGACGGCTACTGGATTGCTTCGGACTTGCTGGGAGTGCCTAACCTCCGGCAGCGTTCGCTGGAGTTGCTCAGTTACCTGTACCGGCTTGTCCGCCGGAAGCCGATAGACAAGAAGCCTTACCTGCTCCAGATACGCCCGCTGGAGAAATATGGGTTGCTGGCATATTCGGTCGTGGTAAACGTCTTTATGGGATTTTACTTCTGTTACGCTATACCCATGTTCCTGTACCGTTTTGTACGGACTTTCCCCGATGCAGTGAACGAACTGATTCTTTACTTGTCCAACCGCATGGTTCCACCTTTCGCCTTGCTGCGAAACATCAGCATGCAACTGATATTTCTTGCTCTGATAGGTTACCTTGTGTACAGGACGATAACCTCATTCACAAAACGCTATGCCAAAAAACAATAATACAGGTATCCATCCGAACAAGGCGGTGTGGTACGCCACAGCTTGTCTGCTGCTGGTAGCGATGGGAATTTTTTTGTATCGTGTGGACGACTCCCATTTGGTTTCCTTCCTGCTTCTTGCGGGAGGGCTGACGGCAATCCATGTGTTACCATTCGGGCGATGGACTGTTTTGGACACTTGTGTCGGCATGATTACGCTATACGACCTGTTTTCTTGCCTTTATGCCGAATGCCCTTTACCTGCCATTCGTGTTTCTTTGTACTCCCTGTATGCGCTGGTGGCATATTTCACGTTTCGTCGGCTGTCGGCATGGCAACCTGCGGAACGTATCGTCCGTTCGGGCAGTGACGTACTGATGGGTATTGCTGTGGTACTTGCCATTCTGTCCTTCTTTGTGTTTCGGAGTTCTGTACTGGGAGTCGGTTTCGAGGACACGTATCATTTCCGCTTTCTGTTTCGTCCGCTGGGATATATCACCAATGTGTGGTCGGAGATACTCTTGCTTATTTTGGGGTGGACGTGCCTTTCGCGCCGGCGTTATGCGATGGTTTTAGTAATCCTGACTTTTACAGCTATCTTTCTGTCCTTTTCCCGTGGAGCTTACATCGCTTCGGGCATTTTTCTTATTGGCAGTATGGCGGTAATGCATAAGGCGGACAAATTCCGTGTTCTCTTTTCTGCGTTGGTTGCATTGGCACTGGTTACGGTGTGTTGTCCGAAAGAGTTTCGGACTACCTTGGCGATGAACAGTACCGTTTCGCAGCAACAAAGCACAGAAAGCCGGATACAAGATACGGAAGCTGCTTGGACGGTGTTCAAAGAACGCCCGTTGGAGGGGTACGGCAACGGCAATTATATGTATGCGCTCGATACCGTGACAGGGCAGGACAGCACGAAACCGTTCACTTCGATGGCGCCGAACACGTTGGCACGGCTGCTGGTGGAAAAGGGAATAGCCGGGACGTCGCTTTACGCCTTGCTTTTCCTTGCCGTAGCCCGTGCCTTGTGGCAACGGCGCAAGCAACGGGAAAGCCGTATCATCGGTTGCACACTGCTTGCCTTGCTTGCTAAGGACATGAGCCAGTCGGCATGGGAGGAAGTGCCTTTCCTCATGCTGATGGTATATCTGCTCCTTGCTTCCGCTGGTCCAGCACACCGACTTCCATTTCCGGCGCTATACGGCTCTCCATGGCACGGAAATATTCCGTCAGCCGAATGGCACGGTTGGCGCTTTCTTCGTCAATCTCGTTCATGTCGGCTTCTCCACAGATGCCGCGCATGACTTGAATGACCAGACAGAAGCGGATGAGGTAGGTTTCCAGTTTTCCGCAGAGGGCTTTCTCCGCCTCGCTTTCCGACTCCACATAGATACGGCTGTTTACTTCGTTCTTCCACCTAATCAAACACTGTTTGGCTGCCGGTGAAAAGAAAAGTTCAAGGGAATTTGTCTTCCCCTCCTGTCCAGCCAGAGGCTGAACGGCATCCACCCGGCGGATGATGCGTTCCCATTCATCCAGGACTTCTTCCGGCATGGAGGGCTCGTTCCAGGATGGCATGGTTGCTATATCCGGATAGACTTTCAGAAAACGGGAGGAAAAGCCGTTCTGCGAGCGTTTCCCGCCAAACAGCGAGGAGAGCATGCCGGGCTGGGTGGAACCGATAATGGAGCAGTAAGGATTGGGCAGGAAGATGTACTCGTTGTTCGACTTGCGGGTGTATTTGAAGGGGGTACCACTGAACAGGCTGAGAAAATAGCTTTCGTCCGAACCGCTGTAGCGGTTGAAGTTGGAGAGCAGGCTGTCTATTTCGTCATTGTAGATGAGTACGCCCCGGCGATTGTCGCGCAAAGCGGACACAAGGGCCTCGATGGTGGAGTTAACCACCACGTGACACTTGCGCTGCGGCATTTCCATTTCTTCAGGCAATGACTGCTGCTTGCGCTGTTTGGCGGTCAGCTTCTCCCATTTGCGGTACTGCCTGATTTCCTGTGCATAGATACGGTCTGAGTCTTCGTCCAGTTTGAGCAGCGGGGCTACCGCCTGACGCAACGGAGGTGTCTTGCCGCAGCTGGGCGGGCCAACCAGTACCACATAAAGAATGGGACGGCTGACCCACCCGGTCATGAAACGGGCTGACCAGGTATTGCCCATGGCGGCTGCAAATGCAGTGAAAAAAGAAACAGCCGTAAAGTCCACCTGATAGTGCTCATACTTCTGCAGGGATTCCACGATATGCCTTACGGGCGCAGGAAATATACCCAGAGGGAAAAGAATGTTTTTTTTCATAAGCTCATAGGATTTGGTTGCGTTGTCCAAGCGCCTTGCGCACTTCATACTCGGGATAAAGCACCTTGTTGCCGGTCTTGACGGGCTTGAGGATGCCTTTCCTGTCCCAATGCCACAGGGTGGCATCACATACACCGAACAATTCCTTTACTTCTGCCTTGGATAGCATGCGCTCCTTACGGGCAGCTTCCACCATCGAGCCGAGTTCATCCTTGGCACGGCGGATTAGTTCATCGGAAAATGCCTTGAGGTCTGCAGCATCCATTTCCACTCTCACATGGGCTTTACTCTCACTGAGGATGTTGAATAAATCTTCCATACATACTGGTTTCCGTCCAGGTTCCGACGGCTTCTGCGGACGGATTGAAAACAGAAGCGCCATCGTTCCGATATAGAACGATGGCGCAAAAGTAACTGGCAATCAGCTGAATTTAAAAGAAATAAGCGTTCGTTCAGTTCGCTGACCCGAAAACGAACTGAACGAATTGAAAAGAATTGATTTCAGTCGGCTGTTTCAGTGGCAAGGAGCAGTACTTCGGTCTTGATGATGTCAATGGCAAAGCGATGCTCGGGTTCATCCTTGCCGTATTGCTTCCGGTTGGGAGAAAGGTTCTTCAGGTAATTGACGCTTTTCTGTACCTGGCGGTGTCCTACGATTGAATGTTGGGGATAGACTGCCTTCAAGGCTGCAACAAAGTCGGTCACGGCCACCTTGGAGCTGATTTCCGCCGTTTCTGCCAGAGCGAAATACAGATGGGCTATATCCATGCCGCTGCGGCCATAGCCCAGCCATGCTCCGATACGCTTTACCCGGTTCTCATCCTGCGAGGCAAGCATGTGCTGGAAACTTTCTGCCGTAAAGGCTTCCTTCCTTCCGCTTCCCGGCATCTGCGGTGCAGTTCGACCCGCTGAAAGAACTTTCCCCAGAACAGCTTGAACAGGCTGGAGAGCATCTCCCTGTATGTGCGTTTGTCCTGTGCTACGACTGCCTTGTCCAGTTCGTCGGCCACCTGTTCCGGAGCTGACTCTCCGTACTTCACCCAGGCAGCCATGGCCATGTGGTCCTCATTCTTTTCCCTCAAATAGTTTTCTGCAAAGTCCGACAACGTCAGGTATTCCAACAAGGAGGAAACATCAAACCGCCCGGAGGTAACCATCCGTTCCACCTCCTGCTGGAAATCCGGAGAGAGCCGGAAAGCATCCTCACCCAAATTCAGGACGCCTCCTATTCCTTCCGTTTTCATTTTGGCTGCAAACTGGGCATATTCCTGCGGATGAGCTTCCATCCACTCCTTTACCGTGTCCGCTCCTTTGACCGGAGCTTCTTCTTTTCTTTTCATGGCAAATCTTTTTAGGGTTGAAAAAGGCAAAGATAAGTGCCTTGCCTGTCAAAAAAGAAATGCACAACATAAATCTACTCAACAGACTTCATTTTCCCTATCTGTTGTTCTGATTGATAAGGTTTACAATCACTTTCAGCATGGTGTCCTTTTCCTCTGTACGGCTTTCCGCTATCATCAGGGTGAGCGCCACCAGGGTATTGTCTGCAATGCGCTTGGTGCCGTCTTCATTGTAAAGGATGCCATTGCCATTGAGAAACCACAGGAACAGCGTGGCAGCGATACGTTTGTTGCCATCGCTGAAGGAGTGGTTCTTGGTGACAAGGTAAAGCAGCATGGCTGCCTTCTCTTCAACCGAGGGATAAAGATCCTCGCCTCCGAAGGTCTGGTATATCTGCCCGATGGAGCTTTTGAACGAGTCATCTTTCTCGTTGCCGAAAAGCGGGCTGCCTCCGAACTTCTCATGAAGCTGGCGAATCACCTCCATGGCATTTTCGTAAGTGGCATGAAAGGCTGCCCGGGGTGTGGTCTTTTCTATCGTCAACTCCTGATAGTCGTAACGGTCGAGCGTATCGAGTGCATAAGTATAGTCCACCACGACATTGAGCAGCGAACGGCTGTCCTCGGTCAACTTCTCCTGATTCTGGATAGTACGTTCCAGCACTTTCACCAACTGGCTGAGTTCATCGAACTTCTGACTGCCTATGCGCTCATTGATGGCATAACCTTGAAGCAGGTATTGTTTCAGGATTTTGTTAGCCCAAATGCGGAATTGGGTACCTCGTTTTGACTTGACGCGATAACCCACAGAAATGATTACATCCAAATTATAAAGGGTGGTTTCTGTACGCTGGGTAAACCCTTCTCTACGACCATAATCCTTGGTATGTGCAAATTTTGCACACACCAAGCTTTCTTCAAGTTCTCCTCCTTGAATATATTATTGATATGACGTCCGATGACTGTTCTGTCTTTCTGAAACAACTCCGCCATTTGCGCTTGAGACAGCCAAACGGTTTCATCTTGAAACTTAACATCTATACAGGTTTAACCATCTGTCATTTGGTATATAACGATGCTATCTGTCTGGCTCAAATTATCCATAGTATATGATTTCCAGTTTGTTATATTCGTAATCTCATTTAAAACACATCAGCTTTCGCACCATTGGCAATAGCATCAATCTCATCCGCAATCTCATCGGAAGAGAGCTTGATGTAATCCATGAAAGTCTTCTGCGTCTTATGTCCACTTACGTGCATCATCTGCAAGATGGTGTATTTGTGCGTCAGGTACATATTGGTGATACCGCTACGACGGGCTGTATGCGTAGTGACACAGTTGTAACGGGACATCATCACTTCACCCTTACTGCTCCTCTCCACCTTGATTTTTCCATCTGCTTCCTGCTTCCGCTGCTTCATGGTCAATTTGGTGTGAACCTTTGCAGCCAAAGAGGGAACCGTTTCAGACAACTCCTTTAGGATTTCCTTGATATAACGGTTGAGAATGACATCGACCACAGAAGGTAGGTTATAATTGTACTTTTCACAGATAGCCTGCAAGTTCGGATTCATGATGGGAATCTTTACTTCCGTATGGGTCTTTTGTTGCACAAGCCGGATAATAGGTGTCCCTTTGGCCGTAGTTGTAAAACTGTCAGGGGAAATGTTGTTGTAGTCACTTACTCGCTGACAGGTATAACAGCCCACCAGAAAGACATCACGTACCTGTTCCTGAAGTCCGGTCAGTGGCATTTCATACAAGGCTTGCAACTCGTCTGAAGTCAGATAAACCTCGGCAGCCTTGTCTTTTTCCTCAATTTTCTTTTTTTTTGAAAAGCACTGGGTCGCACGGTCGTTGTCATGTATGCCATCCGTATAAGCATAGCCGATAAGTGCTCGAAGAGTCACCAGATATTTATTCTGTGCAGTAACCATATAACCTTCCTTCTCCATGAATGCTAAAAACTTGGCGGCAAATTCCCGATTCACCATCCCCCATGTATATTGATGCTTTTTATCAAAGCAACCATATAGCCTCATGAAACTGTGCCATGCCTTTACAGTCCCGGAAGAATCCCTGTCGTTCCCCTTCAAACGCTTACCTGACTTGATTTCAGCACAAAAATCTGAAAGATAATTCCATATCTTGGCTTTCTCAGCTGCAATACCTGCCTGAATAAGCCGCTCCTGTTCTTGCCGGATACGTGCCTCTTCTTGCCTCGCATGTTGTTCCGCTTCCTCCTGAACACGTAGGATTTCATACCTTTCCGGATCGGAAATGGCCAATATTTCCGATTTGACGTGCTGTCTATCGAATTGGGGAGCTGACATCTCACGTTCCAGCATCACTTCAATCCGTCCTAACTTATCATGCAGTTTTGGGTTTTGCTTACGATGCCGTGCCAATGAATCTTCATCTGCTACAGCAGCCTTCCATTCCGGCACCCCTACCTGAATACGTGTAGTAAACTGCACATCAATCCTTCTGTTTGGGTCCTGTACTCTTACAAAAAAGAGTAGCCTTTTCTTTATGCTCATCCTTTTTGAGGAAATAAAATCTGGAAAGTGTTTTTGCCATAACCCAATCGTTTTTAGTGGATAATATTACTTTTACAAAGATACAAAATTTCCCTATAGTTACCGCTGTTTTATGGTTATTCCGCTTTAATCAAGTTGATTATAATTTAACTTTAATAGTACTGGTGGCACCACTTGAAAAAAGAGAGTTACAGGTAGTAGCTCTTTTTTTTTATATCTTTATCCCTTGTTTGAGCGACAGTTTAAGCAGTTTGTTTAAACCATAGTTTAAACCGTGGCAATTACAGTAAAAGTAGTTTGTTACAAATCTAAGATACTTAGTAACAACAAATCACCTCTAATGTTGAGAGTAACGAAAGACAGAAAACCAAAATATGTCAGTATTAGCATATTTGTGAATCCTACACATCCGTGATGACATAAAGGCAACACCGAAAATGAATTTGATTTTGGCTTGGGCTGACTACGGCCATCCTTCTGTAAAGAAGGACGA
>VOFC01003285.1_pt1 | contig 15565 bp, 19 predicted proteins | sample 5384161 | NCBI WGS metagenome assembly VOFC01 (sample SAMN12384722, study PRJNA508395) | human gut metagenome | isolation source: healthy gut B | host: Homo sapiens | reverse complement strand
ATACAATAATTATAAAGAATAGAAATGAATAGAAATATCTTGATTTTGTTCATGTCATGGCTGGGAGTGACAGGATACGGGCAAGCAACTTCTCCCAACGAGACCCCCGATTACAATAGCCCGTCAGGGTAGCTTTGCTGTTGGTGGAACAGTATTACATCGTCCCGGAAAATATGACAACAGTCGCTTTATCAACTGGAGCACCCCCATTGAACAGGGACAGAGCTATCATGCCGACCATGCTGTCATCGATTTCCAGATTCCGACCAAGGCCCACCAGATGCCGCTGGTTTTCGTTCATGGGTACGGACAGTCAGGCCGCTGCTGGCAAATGACTCCCGACGGTCGCGAAGGATTTCAGACCTTAATGCTGCGGCGCGGTTTCAGCACTTATGTTGTCGATATGCCCGGTCGCGGAGATGCGGGACGCACATCAGCTGAAACAAATGACTGGCACCGAAAGCCGACGAGCAACTATGGTTTGATATCGGCGTATCGGCGAGTGGCCATCTTTTCAATTCCGGAGTTCAGTTCCCGACCGATTCCATTTCGCTCGATCAGTTTTTCGCCAAATGACGCCTGACATTAGTAATCATGATATAAAACCGACATCGCGGCACTCGGCTCACTGTTCGACCGTATCGGAGAGGGTATTCTTGTAACACATTCGGCCGGTGGATTCCCCGGATGGCTGGCAGTAGTTGAGAACCCGAATATCCGAGCTGTTGTCTCTTTAGAACCGGGCGGATATCTTTTTCCCGGAAGGAGAAGTCCCCGATCCGATGTCAAAGCTTGACAGGGTACTCTTTCAGGAACAGGTGTTCCAATGGATGAATTTCTAAAACTGACGCGAATTCCTATTGTACTTTTATTTCGGTGACTATATTCCCGAAGAGCCCACTGATAAACTCGGTGGTGAGAATTGGCGGGTACGGTTACAGATGGGACGCAAGTTTGTAGAAGCAATCAACCGTTATGGCGGAATGCGATCTTAGTAGAACTTCCCTAAGATCGGTATCCGAGGCAATACGCATTTCCTGATGTCTGACCTCAATAACGCCGAGATTGCCGATTTATTGGATAAATGGATACAAAATTATGTATTGGACAAACATATGCCGGACAGTGCTGACGGAACAGAAGCTGGGCAGTATCGAATAGGAATGGCTGAATAAATCAAGCATTGTTAATTTAATGATCTGTAACTATTTGGCGTTATCCCCGTCATCTTCTTGAAAAAGAAAACTGAAATACTGTATCGAAGGAAATCCGAGTTCATGAACGATTTGAGAAAGGGATTCTCCTGAGGAACGTAGCTTCTCCTTTGCCATTTCGATACGTTTCAATTGAAGATGGCAGCTGTGCGTGTGTCCGAGTTGCAATTCGAGCAGATCATTGAAATAGGCTTCCGACAAATGAAGTTGTCCGGCACAATAGGCAGAAGTAAGCGGTTTCTGTGCAAGTTTTTCCATCTCCAATATATTGTTTGACAAGTTTTTCGTATTGCCGTATCAGCAGTTCATTGTTCAATTCACGGACAATGAACTGCCGTTCATAAAAACGAGTGGTATAATCCAACAGACGGGTAATATGCCGTATCAAGATAGTCCGTTTGTAGGAATCTGCACCATGATGAAATTCCCTACGAATATCGTCAACACATGAAGAGAGTATCCGTTTTTCTTTTAGGGATACATGCAACGCTTTCCTTGAGTGCATACGAAAAGAACGTGTATTCTTCAATAGTCTTTTCAAGCATTTTTCCCTTGAACAGATCAGGGTGAAACGCAACCATCCATAGGCAAGGTGCGGGAATTTCCACACAGACGGTATCCGGACGATAACTGATGAGTGTTCCGTCGCAGTAGTCGCAATACACCCGACCACACTTTGTTCCGAATTCAGCAAGAAAATCCGTTAATATCAGACAATAGTATCCCGATTGACATAAGAACGAAAGAATTGCATGAGGGTTAGCTGTGTCGTCGATATAAAGCCCAGGAAATTGCAGTTCGTTCATAGCTTGCTATATAAAGACTAATTTTGAGAACGAAATTCATTGGGCGTATAACCCGTCACCCGTTTGAACATCCGGCTTAGATGCTGCGGGTATTGGAACCCCAGCCCGTAAGCAATTTCACTTGTTGTTTTATCTGTGCCAAGTAAGGCTTCTTTAGCCCGTTCGATCAGTTTATTTTGAATATATTCCGAAGCGGTCTGCCCTGTCTGTTTACTGATCATATCTCCGAAATAATTCGCAGACAGAAACACCTTATCGGCAAAATACTTGACGGTCGGCAACCCCTCCCGTAAGGGACCATCGCTGTCGAAATAATCGTCTAATAGTCGTTCAAAACGGACGATAATATCTTTGTTTACCTGTTCTCGTGTCGTGAACTGCCTTTCATAGAAACGCATACAATAGTCGAGCAACAGTCCGATATTGGCACAAATCAACCGGCGGCTGTGTTTGTCGATACTATGCTTCAATTCCGTCTCTATTTTATGTAGGCAGTCCATTACAATCTCACGCTCATCCTCCGAAAGATGCAACGCCTCGCGGGTTTCATAAGAGAAGAATGAGTAGTTCTTAATTTCTTGACCGAGAGCAGTTCCTCGAATCAGGTCGGGATGAAACAGAATGCCGTGAGCATTCGGCTGGATATTTTTCAGCATCTCGGTTTCCGCAACTTGACCAGGGGCGAAACCGACTATCGTACCGTCCTGATAGTCGTAACTCTGACGTCCATACGTGATATTCCCGCAGTAGGTATCTTTCAGATAAAGAGCGTACACGCCGTAGTTGACCTTGAAATGTTCCGGCCACCGCGTCGCCTTCGACAAATCGACTACACTTACTAACGGATGCCGTGTTTCGAGTCCGAACAGTTTGTTGTATTTATCTACCTCATTGAGTTTTATAACTTCTTCCATAAGCTTTTCTTTTATTTCTTTTGAGCAAAAAGTAATTCATTTGAATTGAATTACATACAGCGTTATTACTGAATCGAGGATTCGGGGTATAAATATCCGTAAATCGTATACAAGTCGGCTTATTCGACCGCGATAAATTTGCAATCAGAAAAACAATGAAAAACAAAAGATGATGGATCGCAGAAATTTCTTAAGGACGGCATCGAGTTTTACATTGCTCACAGTCGGAGCAACAACAGATGCTTCCCGTACTACAGGAGAGAGAGCATCGGCAAATATTTGAATCTAGATAAGCTGCCAGGTATGTGTGCCAAAGAGCCAATGACGGCCGATGGTATCATAAGGCTGTCGAAAATAGAGGTTTATCCGCAGTATCTCGACAAGTACATAAACTATGCGACCGAAGTGGGCGAAATATCCCTGCGTAGCGAGCCGGGCGTATTGACAATGTATGCGATTGGTGAAAAGGAGAATCCCTGCAATATAACGATTCTTGAAACGTATGCGAGTCATGCAGCTTATGAAAAAACATATCGCATCGGAACACTTTCAGAGGTACAAGCTGGAGACGCTGCACATGGTCAAGTCGTTAATATTGTTCTGACCAGACGCCGCTCAATCCGGCTAATAAACTCAATAATTTCATACAATAAAACAACTATGAACAAGATCTTTTTAATTTCAGTATTCAGCATTTTAACACTCAATGTTATGGCACAGGAAAAAATAGTACAGACAGCAGGACGCACCCAACTCGTTGAGTTCGCACCCAAATTTGCGGAACTCAACGACGATGTTCTTTTCGGCGAAGTGTGGAGCCGCACTAATAAATTGGGCCTGCGTGACCGCAGTTTAGTAACGGTTACCTCGCACCCGTTTCGAGCGAACAGGTGCCGATAGCAAACGTAACTTTTTGAGCCTCGCAGCCGTAATAACTGGCATATCCATAAAGCGACAAAAGGGGGTGGACAGATGCTTATCGGTGTAGCCGGACGAGGTTGGTATCAGGAAGAAGGCAAGCCGGCGATAGAGATTCTACCCGGTACGATCATCCATATCCCGGCTAACGTGAAGCATTGGCACGGAGCGGCAGCCGACAGTTGGTTTGCACATCTGGCTTTCGAGGTTCCGGGAGAAAAGACATCCAACGAATGGCTCGAACCAGTCACGGACGAAGAGTATGACAAACTCGAACAAAATAAGGAAACTCGCCGGTAAACGAATCGCTCTGTCCGCCACAAGCGGCAGTAGCGGAATCTCGACTTCAGTCAGCGAAGCCCGCATGACAGCGGTGGCTGCTCACTGCGAAACGAGATTAGGGCATGGCCGACAAAACATAATTTATATAACAATTAAAGAACGGAATATATGGAAGTAATATCAAGCACAGAATTCGGCGGAGAAAGACCTTTGTTCGAATCACATAATCTCAGATTGGAGAACGTCGTCATCCGTGCCGGGGAGTCGGCCATCAAGGAGTGCAGCAACATCGAAGCCGTTGATTGCCGGTTCGAGGGGAATTATCCTTTCTGGCATGTGCATGGTTTCGTTATCGACCGTTGTTTCTTCGATGTCGGAGGACGTTCGGCGCTATGGTACTCCGATCATCTGAAAATGACGAATACACGCATTGATGCGCCCAAGATGTTCCGCGAGATGCACGACATCGAAATCGAGAACGTGGAGATAAACGATGCCGACGAAGTGTTCTGGCGTTGCCAGAATCTGGATATCAAAAATCTGAAACTGCATGGCGGCACTTATCCCTTCATGTTCAGCAGTAATATCCGCATCGACGGATTGGAGAGTGACAGTAAATACGTTTTCCAATACGTGAAAAATGTGGAGATTCATAACGCCAAGATTACGACAAAGGATGCTTTCTGGGAAGTGGAAAATGACAATCTACGATTCGGAACTCAACGGCGAATACTTGGGTTGGCATTCGCACAATCTCCGGTTGGTGAACTGTCACATCACCGGCGAACAGCCGCTCTGCTATGCCCACGACCTCGTGTTGGAGACCTGCACGTTCGGTCCAGATTGCGACCGGGCTTTCGAGTACAGTTCGGTGCAGGCCACCATCCGAGGCGCGATAGGCGGAGTAAAGAATCCGCGAACAGGTTGTATCACCGCCGAGAGCTATGATGGGCCCCTGCCGATTGAGGCTTTGGGAAGAGAAAAGAGAAAGACATCCTTGTTGTCGATGAAAAAGAGTATGAAAGCAGCCCCAACCGATTTTCCGTGAATTGGATCGGAGCTTTGGGGAGCCGAAAGATACTGCGCCAGAAAGACCGATTACCATCAGTGATATGTTGTTGGCTGGTCTTATCCGCGATATATTGGATATCGGGCTTTGCTTCCAGGGAACGATTTTTCTTGTCAGGCTAACTGGATTTATAAGTTGCGAATAAAAAGATAAGTTATGAAATACGATTTCGATACAATCATCCCGCGGCGCGGGACGAATTCTTATAAATGGGATACTCCTGAAGAGGAGAATGTATTGCCTATGTGGGTGGCGGATGGATTTCCGTACAGCACCAGACTATTGTTGAAGCCTTGCAAAAAGCGGATAGCGCATGGTATTTTCGGCTATACCAAAGTACCCGAAACCTACTACGACGCGGTTGTCCGGTGGTTCGATGACCGGCATCGTTGGCGGATAGATCCCCGGTGGATTATCTATACGAACGGTGTCGTGCCGGCTCTGTCGGCCATTATCAAAGCCTTGACTGTACCGAGTGACAAGATAATCGTCCAGACTCCGGCGTACAACTGCTTCTATTCGTCGATTCGCAATAACGGGTGCGAACTGTCGGCCAACTAACCTCGTTTACCGAGATGGTCGCTACTCAATCGACTTCGACGACCTCGAAGCAAAGGCGACTGATCCGAAGGCGAAAAATCCTGCTACTATGCAATCCTCACAATCCGGTCGGACGGGTCTGGACGCCGGAGGAGCTGTGGCGCATCGGCGACATCTGTCTTGCGCAACGGAGTGTTTGTTGTGGCAGATGAGATTCATTATTGCTTATCTTTATGGGGCGATAAAACGATGGGGATTATGATGATGAATGAATTCGAAGTCAGGAGTTACGGGTGGGTGGTCAGGAATTGGCGGTCTTTTACGGTCCTTCGGATTTGATGTCGGTATCGGCAGGGAAACGGTTGTCCAAATGGGTAGGGGTAAACCCGGAGCTAAAGACAGAGCTACAGGGAAACGATTGGAGGAAAGGAAAGAAGATGTAGATTCCCCCTGCAGGTGAGGACAATCGTACAATATCTGGGTGAACCTTGAAACAAGGGACTTCTGCGTGCGAAGTAAGGGACTTCGGCGTGTCAAACCACGAAGTTCGGGAGGTAAAAGACCGGACTTCCGGATGCGAAAGAAGGGATTTTTCTCGTACCAGTCGTATCTTTGCCTATGCCGGTTTAAAAGAAAGGTGCAAGGAAATGAGTTAAGCCTATATATATATATTATTAATATATTTATTCTAAGATGTAGGACACAATTTTCTTTCCGCACGAGTAATGGCGACGTAGAAGAGGCGGCGTTCTTCCTCCACCGCTCTCGGATTGTCTTTCGACATGGCGGAGGGAAACAGGTCCTCTTCCAGCCCGACAACGAAAACATTCCGGAACTCAGGCCTTTGGCGGCGTGCACCGTCATCATCGTCACCTTGTTTGCCTGTTCTTTCCTTATCATTATCCTGATCTGTCAACAGCGAGACTTCAGACAGAAAGTCAGCAAGCGAGACATGCTCCGTTCCTTTCCTCGCGGCGTATCTCGCAAAAACTCGGCAATACCTTTCAACAACTCCTGCAAGTTTTCCTGCTTGCTGATTCCTTCCACCGAGCGATCCTGAAACAAGGTACTGACAATGCCGCTCTCCTTCACTACTTGCAGCGGCGATTTCCTCGGCAGAGAGCTTAACATTCCGTTCGATAAAACCGAAATAAGCTCCCGGAAATCGCTTAGCTTCTTTGCCGTACCGTTATTGACCGGCAGAGCGTACCCGATCGGATCGTTCAACACAGTCCACAAACTGACATTATGATCTGTAGCGGCAACGACCAATTTATTGAGAGAGTCGTCACCTATCCCACGAGCCGGATAGTTTATCACACGTTTGAAAGCCTCTTCATCATGCGGGTTGACAATCAGACGAAGATACGAAATGACATCCTTCACTTCCTTACGCTGATAGAAAGACAAGCCTCCGTATATCTTATAAGGAATTCCCCTTTACGCAAGGCCTCTTCCAAGATGCGTGACTGTGCATTTGTCCGATACAGGATGGCAAAATCAGCATAATCGTAATTCTGCATCCTCATATCGTTAATCTTACCAGCAACGGCATATCCTCTTCATAATCGGAATAGGACGAACAAATGGAGACCTTGCTACCCTCCTCCTTTTCTGAATAAACGGTTTTGGGGGATCTGCTTCGTATTCTTATGTATCAAACTGTTCGCCGCATTTACGATATTCTGCGTCGAACGATAATTTCGTTCCAGTTTGAAAATACGGCAACCGGATACTGGTTCTTGAATTGCAGGATATTATCGATATTGGCTCCCCGGAAAGAATAGATACTTTTGCGCATCCATCTCCGACCACGCAGATACGTCGGTGTATTTCACTAAGCGCTGGCCACAATCCAGATGCTGGGCAAAATTCGTATCCTGATATCTCGTCCACCAGCACAAACTGAAAAAAGCTCCTGTACTTTCTCCAATACGTCCGGATGATCGCGGAAGAGTATATTCGTTTGCAACAGCAAATCGTCGAAATCCATCGCCCCCGCTTGCTGGCAACGATTCTGATACCGCTTATATATTTCACGCAGCAAAGGAACTTTTAGAATCTATATCATGTTGCACCAGCTCCTTGTTCTGTTCGTATGCCTTATAGGTAATAAGTGCATTTTTGCATTCGAGATACGGCCCTGTACCATTCCCGGCCGATACACCTTGTCGTCGAGCTGCATCTCCTTTCATTATGGAACGGAGTAGACTTTTTTGGAATCTGTCGCATCGTAAATGGTAAAATTAGATGGATAGCCGATGCACTCCGCCTCGGAACGGAGAATACGGGAAAAAACGGAATGGAACGTCCCCATCCACAACCGCCGTACCATCCGTTCGTCTGTCAGGGAGGCGATACGATCTTTCATCTCGCGTGCCGCCTTATTCGTAAAAGTCAGTGCCAAAATGCTTTGGGGAGGCAGTCCCCTGCCTTAAAAAGATAGGCTATCTTGTAGGTCAGCACGCGTGTCTTTCCCCGATCCGGCTCCGGCTACCACAAGCGAAGGCCCGTCTGTATAGACAACTGCTTCGCGCTTGACTTTTCATTCAATTGTTTCAGATATTCTTCCACGTATCTTGTATTTTAGGGATACAAAGGTACGAATTTTTATTTACTGTCCTGCCTCAGGTCACTGTTCTCGATGCTATGTGTGCCACTATCCGTACTCATTCTTCGGATTACCAAGTGTGTAAAATGCCCCTGTTCACTGATTATACGGCCTATAAGGCGAATGCATCACATTCAATGTCTTCGGCAGCCACACCCGGTAACGCTGCGTCTTGTCCCAGGTATTTCCGGCAGAAGCAAAATCGCAGAAATGAATCTGTTTCGGAGCCTGACAAGCTTTCCAAGTCCGTACCCAACACCATCGGGGCGGTAAAGGCCAACCAAGCAAAACCAGGAGCCTTTACAGGCGTCAACTCCACATACCGTCTTTACTAACAACAACAGACGCCTCATCGACAAAGCCATCCCCGAAACGGCTGTCGCGAGCCAAGACGATCGGACCGCGCACGATGGCCTGCGCTTGATTCCTTTCCACCAGACGGGCACGTAAATCGAGTTTGACAGTGATCCGGTCGCCTTTTTTCCACTTACGGTTCACTGGCAAGTATGCACCTTGCAGGACACCATCCTGGGGTTGGCCATTTACGGAAACCACCGCAATCTTGCTCCATGCCGGGATGCGCAAGGCAATGGTGAAAGCCGTCTCTTTCGCAGGATCGACCTCTATCTCGATCTGATCAGTCCGCGGATAATCGGTCGTTTGCTTCAACCGGACCGGCTTTTTTTTGCCCGGCAATACCAACTCCGCTTCCGAGGGAGCATAAAATTTACCCGGACACAATCGTCCTGAACCTGATAGGCAAATTGAGGAATCATGGCAAAGGCACGCGGGCCGTTCGCATTGCAACAGTTGATGTGCATGCCGCACTGTTCCTCCCCTTCATGACGCCAACCTTCCAACGGGCTGTATTTGGCTATTTGCGAAGCATCCGCCTTCAGAGATGCCATCAAAGCATTATAGATAGCCGTTTCCATATAATCAGCATACAGGGAGTTACCCGTCATCTGTAACAAACGGTTACAGAGCTGCATCCAGGTAAAGGTCACGCAAGTTTCCATCGTATGGTAAGTAGGTTGCGTCTGACGTTCTTTCCCGCCATACCAGCATTCGAATGCACTACCCGATCCGGCCACGTTGATCTCTTCGCGTACGATATGCCCGACCGTCTTTTCCACGACAGAGATGAGAGTGGATTGCCCGTTACCTTATACAGTTCCAACAAGCCTTCATAGCAGGACATCATTTCATATGCTTTTTTGTCCGTTTTCCCTCGAAAACCAAGTTTTCGGATGCGGAAAAAACGGTTGGCTACGGGCACATCGGCAATAGCTTTGCTGATCAGCTGCGGACCACCGGGGGTCTCCCATTGTCCGACAATATATTTGGCAAAAATCGAGATAACGTTTTTCTTTCGTTCTGTTATACAGATACATGACAGGTTCGAGGACGGACGAGCTCGGCATGCCAATGTAATTGCCGGTTGAGACGATATCCACCTTTCCGGGCCCAACCTGCGTCATTAGATGGTCGACAACTCTGCAAGCTGCTTCCAATGCCTTCTTATCACCCGACAGGTCATACCAAGCGATCAATCCCAATGATGTATACTTGCGCCCCCAGACATCCCATTGCTGTAACTGGTATTCCGGCGCATAATTCCCGATATAACCGTTCGGCAACTGCGTTGCCATAAGCGATTCGGCCGCATCCTTTATGATCTGGTACAGTTCGGGGTCCCGGTTATAACGATAGGAGGCGATCGCACCCTGTATCCATTTCCCCGAACTCGCTTTGCCAGCGCGACTTCTCGTTCTGGTGGCGGAACGGTTCGACCAAATGGTCCACATCCTGCGCTTTCACACGATGTTCGATACAATCTGTGATTCGAGTCCCTACATAACCGATATTTTTACCTGCTTTACAGGAGAGTCATTGCCTACTTGCGCCATCCCTGCCGTCGAGCAGGCACAAGCCAACAGGAAAGAGAAAGTCTTCACCTTAAACGGAATCATCATAATATTGAGAATTTAAGAATTATAAGAACAAAAATAAAAGAGTTAACCGTGATATTATGTTATAAAATTGACAGAATACCTGTCAATTATGATAAGTGTCTACTCCTCTACTACACTCCGCCAACATATTTCATGAAAAAAAAAAGAATCGATTATTTTATTTCTATATTTACCCCCAATAATACTTAATAGATATGGAAGAATACATCGGTACAGTCATCAAAGTCGGAGGTATCCTGATCGGAAGCATCATGGTCCTATTCGTGATTTGGTACATAGTCAAGGATATACTGGACATTAGTGGAAAGGATTCATCCGATGGCAAATGAACCAATATATAATTAAGGAAAGACATCTGAATTTAAAACATAGGTGTTTTACCTACAAACCATATATGTCAGCATGTAGTATGACACATCAAGAATATAGAGGTAAAGCCTACATCTATTGAATTTGAATATACCAAAGATAAGGTTTCTCGTGATGGGACGCCTTATTTTTTTGACCTATTTCTACCTCATTGCCTCTTTGATACATAGTTCTCATAGGACTAATTCAATTTAGATGTACAAAGTTATAATAAAATTATCATAAACTTTTTAATAGTGAGGTCTAAATTCGACATGATATTCAAATCGAATTTGCCTCCATTTGGAGAAGTGTTTCTCTTATTAAATTCCCTAATCAATTGATATTCTTTTATATACAAACGGTCTAATTAACGTAGTCCTATGAGAACTTAGTAAATATTTGTTGTCATCAAACGAAAACATGAAGGAGACACTGCCACATACAATCGACAAGTTGTTTTGGAACATCGCTGTAAACGACGACGAGAATGCCTTTAAAACATTATTCTTCCAATTCTTTTTCCCCTCTGCATCTTTGCCCACCGGTACATTGAACGTTGGGAAACATGTGAAGACGTCGTACAGGAATCTTTTCTCAAAATGCAGGGAAAACAGAAAAAGTATCAGAATCGAAACATCTGCCCGCAATTTTTTTTGGTCACAAGCGTACGCAATAATTGTATCGACTATCTCCGAAAACAGGAACTCGAGTTGGCCTGGAAACAATGGAAGATAAGCAAGGGGGACGAACCAAGTGGAGATATCTATTCGATTGTCGAACTTAGAACGATGTTGGCTGAAGCATTGGATAAACTACCGGAGAACACTCGCCTCATTTTCGAAAAAGAATCGTTTCGAAGGAAAGAAATATACAGAGATCGCCGAGGAACAACAAATATCAGTCAAAACAGTCGAAGCGCATATAAGTAAAGCACTTAAAATTTTACGCGTCGAACTGAAAGACTATCTGCCATTCCTTATTTTATTATTTCAAACTCCTGATAAATATATTTAACATAGGGGAATCTCCCTTTTATGCGTCTAATCACAAATACATGACAAACGTGAATATACAAACCGAACATATCATAGCCTATCTGGAAGGCAAACTATCGAAAGAAGATAGCCTTGCTTTTGAAAAACAAATGTTGGATTCACCTGAATTACGGAAAGAGGTCGGTGATCTCCGTTTTATCTGTGACACCAGCCAGGATGCTATATTTGCAAGAAAAAATAGATGTAGACAACCACTGGAAAATGTATCGAGAACCATGCAGAAAAACCGGTTCCGACAAAAGATCGGTCGCTATTTTCGTTACACGGCAGCCATATTGCTCATTCCAGCCTTAATTAGCAGTATCTACTTTTTACCAGCGTATCTACAGATTGGAAAATCAGCCGATCGAACAGGTGGAATTGTCAAGCGCTTATGGCCTTGTTTCTAAAATTACACTGCCGGATGGTTCCGAAGTATGGCTGAATTCAGGTTCCAAGCTGCATTATCCTAAACAGTTCGTCGGAAACCATCGTAAAGTATATCTGTCCGGCGAAGCTTATTTCAAGTTTCATCAGATAAAAAGCACCGCTTCGATGTAGCACTTTCAAACGGAATTACGGTAAGCGCCTACGGCACAGAGTTTAATATTAATGCTTATGAAGATGATGACGAAATACAAGCCACTCGGCAAACGGTTCCATAGAAATCAGAAATGAAAAGAAACCAATCCCCCCAAGTTCTGAATCCGGGTGAACAGGCCGTATATAATAAGATAACAGATAACACTAAGGTTTCAGACATCAATCTGTATATGGTTACTTCATGGAAGGAAGGAAAAAATGGTCTTCCGCCGGACCGAAATGGCAGAGATAGCTCAACGCCTGTCACGCCATTTCAACGTAAACATCATCTTACAAAGCAAAAAAATATTCAATTACAAATATTCTGACCCAACCTTTACGACCGAAACCTTTGAAGAGATCCTGCAACTGCTCGAAAAAGACTGCTCTATCAAGTGCACAATGATCGAACCGAAACAGGCCAGCGACTATTCTTATACCCGTCGGACCGTTATTATCGAAGCAAGATAAAAAAATTGCATTTTGGCGTAGGGGATTTTTTTGTCTCCTACGTCTAATAGCCGTAATAAACAGAAATGAATGATTAACACAAAAATTGAAATACCATGAAGACATAGCTGCTACACACATCTGAATCAAAAAGATGGAAAGATGCTTGCAACATCTTCCCATCCCGTGCTCAAAAATAATTATCAATCCGAAAATCTCACCTGACGAATGATAATTGTCTAATTAAGTCATATAACTACCCTAATTAAATTTGATAATGTAAAGTTATGAAAATTACATCAAAACAAAAGGTTTCAGGTCATATTTCGACTTGTCTCCTCAAATTCCTACGCGTATGAAAATCGCCGCTTTATGTTTAACCTGCTTTCTTAGTGCAGCAAATGCAAATAGTCTATATTCGCAATCTGCACGTCTTTCTATAGAAATGAACAACGTTTCGATAGAAGAGGTATTGAACAAAATAGAGAGGAAAACTCTGAATTCCATTTTATTTATAACAATGAACTGGTAAATGTAGACAGAAAAGTCAATGTAAAATTCGACAATGAGACAATCGAATCCATCTAAAGAAAGTTTTCAAATCCCACCAATGTCGAGGTACAAGGTAAATGAGAAACAAATTATCCTTCGTCCGAAAGAGATGGATATCGTTGCCAAGGTCAACAAGAGCAGAAAACCGTTAAAGGTGTTGTTTCCGACCAATTTGGTCCTATCGCCGGAGCAAACGTTTCAATCCAGGGAACGACCGTCGGGACCATTACTGATATGGACGGAAACTTCACGATCGAGGTTCCTGAAAACGCAACTTTACAAATTTCGTTTATCGGTTACAATACTTGTTTTGTGAAAGTTGCAGGACAAAGCAACCTGAATGTCACACTGACGGAAGATACACAAAAAGCTGGATGAAGTGGTCGTGATCGGTTACGGTACGCAAAAGAAAAATGAACCTGACCGGTTCGGTCGCCACTATTTCGGCAGATAACATTGCGACAATCCCGGTTTCAATATCTCCAATGCGATGGCAGGACGTATGCCGGGTATTTTCTCTTACAATAAATCCGGTATGCCGGGTGTATCTTCCCCGATCACGATCCGTGGCGTCAATACACCCAACAATACAAATCCGACTTACGTCATCGACGGCGTTGTTCGTGAAAAAGCAGACTTCGATGCTTTGGATCCGAACACGATCGAGAACATTTCCGTATTGAAAGACGCAGCATCCGCTGCCGTTTACGCTCTCGTGCCTCTAACGGCGTGATTGTCGTTTCGACAAAACGCGGTAAAAAACCAAAAGCCTCAGTTTAGCTATTCAGGTCTATTCGGAACGGACCGTCCAACCCGCACACCGGAAGTGATGAACGCTTATGACCGGACTGTATATCTGAATAACCAATTCATGTATAATGGCATCCCGGAAACAGATTCCCGCTACTACACAGCCGACGAACAAGAATACTTCAAAACACACAGTACAAACTGGTTTCGACCTCGCTTGGAAAAACCCGTTTACGACACAGCACAACCTAAGTGTCAACGGGGGTAGCGAACGTATCAATTACTTTATGTCAGCCGGTTATTACAGCGAGCGGAACATTCAACAACCTGGACTTCACACGTTACAGTTTCCGTTCGAATGTAGATGCCAAAGTTGCGGATAACTTTACGATCCAGGATTGGATGTGGACGGTAATATGAGCGACCAACGCACACCTTACTGGCCTCATGACTCTGATAAAGATTTGATGAACGATATGTATCGTGCCCTACTAAACTTCCCGACTACCGAGCCGGCCTATATAAACGGAAAGCCGAACGCAACCATCTACAACTGGAATATTCTGGAAGCAATCAACAACGGGCATGTTTCCAAAAACATAACACACTGAACACGAAGTTAAGCGCCAAATGGGAAATTCCTTGGGTAGAAGGCGACAGCAAACGCGATGTTCAACTATCGCCGTTATTACGAGAATGAAAAACAGGTAGGAAAAGAGTATACCTTATATACACGAAACGAGCGGCGGACATAACCATATCATCCGCGACGACGCCCCGGTTTGTCGGCACACGTACGAGAACCGAAAACGAACTTCGTCGAAAAGACTTCAACGAAACGAGCGCTTATACGCTAAACTTGCAGTTAAACTATAACCGGACATTCGGCAAACACGACATCGGCGCCATGTTCCTCTATGAGCAATACGAAGAATGGGGTGATATGTTTTGGGCACAGCGCAAGCAATTGCTTTCATCTTCCCTTGAACAGCTATTCGCCGGAAGCGCGGACAGCCAGTGGAAAGATGCCGATGGTCACGAATCGGAAATTGGACGCATCGGTTACGTCGGCCGTGTGAACTACGGTTTCGACAACCGCTATCTATTAGAAGCCAACTTCCGTTACGACTCGTCCGTAAAATGGATTCGGGCAAACGTTGGGATTTTTCCCGTCTGTTTCAACCGATTTGGCGCGTGACTGAAGAAAAATTTCTTCAAGCAGAACGAAAAACTGAACTTTATCAGTAATCTGAAATTACGTGCATCCTATGGTACATTGAAAGGGAACGACGGAGGAACGATGTTGCTTATTACCAATATTTAAGTAAATTTACAACAGGAACCAATGCCGTCTTCGGTTCAGGTGCAACCGGTATTCTGGGTGTTTATCCAAGAAAGGCATCACTTGGGAAACAACCACGACAGCCGACGTCGGCTTTTGACTTGGGATTGTGGAGCGGACTGCTAAGCCTCAGATTTCAGATTACTTCCAAAACTTCAAGCAATACATGCTTGT
>VOFC01001708.1_pt1 | contig 15584 bp, 26 predicted proteins | sample 5384161 | NCBI WGS metagenome assembly VOFC01 (sample SAMN12384722, study PRJNA508395) | human gut metagenome | isolation source: healthy gut B | host: Homo sapiens | reverse complement strand
ATCAATACCGGTTTTGTTCCCTCTAAACTGTCAGGAAGTTTGCTGCAGATCTTCTTTAATAATACTACAACATATCCTGCAAGGAACCGGCTACCAATGCGCCGAGGAATCCACTCCGTTTGCTGCAATTGCACCGCCGACGAAACCAACGGCAAGTCCCGGTCTGTCTGCAATACTCATCGCAATAAACCGGCAAGGATTGGGAGCATGAAGCCGAATGCCACGCCACCGATAGACTTAAACATCGCTGCCATCGGAGTGATCGTACCGAAGTTTGATCTCTGGTCTAATGGAAGTGAATTCAAATCTACAGAAAAACCATCGATCAGGAATGCAATTGCGATCAGAATACCACCGCCGACAACGAATGGAAGCATATGGGATACACCGTTCATCAGATGCTTGTAGATCTGATGTCCGAGACTGTCTTTTCCCTCTTCTTCGTCATCTGCTGCTTTTCCGCCTGCCTCGTAAATAGATGCATGGCCATTTGCCGCTTTTGTGAGAAGTTCCTCTGCTTTGCTGATTCCGTCTGCCACTTTACACTGGATCACCGGTTTTCCTGCGAAACGATCCATTGGAACCTGTGTGTCTGCTGCAACAATAATGCACTCTGCCTCTGCGATCTCTGCTTTTGTGATCACATTCTTGGCACCGCCGGAACCTCTCGTCTCAACTTTGATCCGGTATCCAAGCTCTTTTGCCTTTTTATCAAGTGCTTCTGCCGCCATATAAGTATGTGCGATACCGGTCGGGCAGCCGGTAACTGCGAGGATCAGTTTTCCATTGGAAACTGGTGCTTCTGCTTTCTTTTCCTCTTCTTTTTTCTCTTCCTCAGCGTCTTTTTCTGCTTCTGCTGCGTCGATCACGTGCAAAAATTCATCGACCGTTTTGGCATTGCGCAGGTTTGCTGTGAAATCCTCATCCATCAGTAACACTGACAATTTGCTCAGTACATCGAGATGTACGTTCTCTTTTGTGTTCGGTGCAGCGATCAAAAAGATCAGGTTTACTTTCTCACCGTCTAAGGAATCAAAGTCAACCCCTTCCGGTACAACCATAGCTGCAAGCCCCGGTCTTGATACCGAATCCGATTTGCAGTGCGGAATCTAGACTTCACATCATTGATCTTGCCGCTCTTTGCCATTAAATCGACCATGGCATCAAGACTTCTTTTTTGCTTTTCCATTCAGTTCAATACTTTCTGCTGCGAGTAAATCTCTGATTTTCATTTGAAAAATCCCTCCCTTTCTATTGTTCCCCAATAAATTTTGTTATTTTTTTCAATTAAGGCTTCCACTTCAGCCTTTGTAGCCAGTTCCTCTGAAAATGCAGAGGCACTTCCGGTGCAGACACCCATCTGGAACGCTTTCCCGTAGCTTCCGTCCTCAAGGTATCCTGCAATAAATCCTGCCACCATGGAATCTCCTGCTCCTACGGAATTGACAACCTTTCCTTTTGGTGCTTCGCTGCGAAATTCCTGACCATCTTCTGTCAAAAGCACAGCCCCGTCACCTGCCATGGAAACAAGTACATTTCGCACCTTTTTCCTGAAGCTTCTTTGCATATTTTACAACATCATCTTTTTCCGTAATGGTCTCGTGGAAAATTTCTCCAAGTTCGTGATTGTGTGGCTTGATTAGAAATGGATGATAAGCCAACACATTCATCAGAAGATCCTTTGTTGCATCTACAACAATGTTCAGTTTCTTGTTTTGTAAATGCTCCATAATATCCATATACATAGACTCTGGCATTGTATCCGGAATACTTCCTGCCAATACCAGGATATCTCCATCCTGCAGACTATCTAATTTCTCGTACAATTTCTTGATATCTGCCGATGCGATTGCCGGTCCCTGGCCATTGATTTCTGTCTCTTTCTGTGCACGAAGCTTTACATTGATTCGGGATGTTCCCTCAGCTACATGAATGAAATCGGTAGAGATTCCTTTTTCTTCCAACAATCGAATAATCTCCCGGCCCGTAAATCCAGCCATAAATCCCAACGCTGTATTCTCGCATCCAAGATTTTTCAGTACCATGGAAACGTTGATTCCCTTTCCTCCCGGAAAAATAATTTCCTTACTTGTTCGATTTACAATTCCTGTCATAAAATCATTAACTGTGACAATGTAATCCAACGATGGATTAAATGTTACTGTATAAATCATTTATTTTACCTCCACAATGTTTTTATATTTTTTCAAAGCGGGCTTTTTAACTCAGTTGTAATAATAGTAGCCTGCTCAAAATCCGCAAATTTTACACTGGACATCTGGTCAAACTTACTGGCATCTGCCAATACATAACACTTTTTACAGTTTGCCATAGATTTCTTTTTTTTTTACCATTGCCTCTTTTAACTCCGGTGTAGAAAAACCTTTGCTTACACTGATTCCGTTGGTTCCCCAGAAGCCTTTCGTAAAATTGTATTTATCCAAAGTTTCCATCGCTTCCTCACCAACAATTGCCTCTGTCTGCGATTTAAATTCTCCACCAAGAATATAAACTCTACAGCCTTTCTCCGACAAAAGCTTTGCATGACTGATTGCATTCGTAACAAATACTGCCTTCGTTGTCTGAATGTAATCAATCATCCGTTCCGTTGTCGTACCTGCATCGATATAAACAAAATCTTCCGGCTTAATTAAAGCTGCCGCATATTTTGCAATATCCGCTTTCTCACCGGCATTCAATGCTTTACGACTTTTGACATTTTCATCATGTGTACTGATGGAAGGTCTCTTTGCAACCGCACCTCCATGCACCTTGGTCAGCAATCCATTATCATCCATCGTATTCAAGTCTCTTCGGACTGTAGATTCCGATGCATCAAGAGCCGCCATAAGTTCTTGCATTGTCGCACTGCCCTCGATTTCTATTATGGACAATATTTTTGAAAATCTCTTCTTCCGCAAGCATATATATCACTCCTTATTCGTTCACAAACGTTCAAAGCCGTTCATCTATATTTGTATTATATCGGTCAGCTTTTTCATAGTCAATCATTTTCAGTCAAAATCAGTTAAACTTAGTCGCATCCCTGCGGAGCGTTTTACTTTATAGGAATATTGCTTCGACAATTTCCTATAAAAAAAACTGCTGCACAGTGAGATCTGATTTACTTGCGTCTCTCTGTACAACAGTTTCTACATTTTTGTTGTGATTTATTTATTTTCTTTTTTAAACCGTGCGATCGCATCTATGATCTTAAAGCTTTCGATCATGACTACTTCCGCATTTCTTGTCTTAAATTTCCGGACCATCTCATCAAATGGAAGCCCTGCAATGTAACACCGCAGTGCCATAATGATCGCGCTGTGCGTCACGATCAGCACATCTCCGTTTTCCCGTTTCATAATATATTCCATAGCATCCAGCGTGCGTTTTACCACATCATTGTAACATTCACCGCCTCCCGGTGTGCGCACATAGCGGCGGTCTTTTCTCCACTCCTGATATTCCGGACTGTTTTCCCGCTCGATCACACGCCAGTTGGAACCTTCCCAGCTTCCAAGGTTCATCTCCACCAGTCCATCCAGCGGAATACAGGTCGCATGCAGCGCTTCCGCAGCGATACGTGCTGTCTCCGCCGCCCGAAGCTGCGGTGAATGATAGACATGTTTTTACCGAAATATCTTCTTCCACCAGCTGGCACGCCAGTTCCTTCGCCTGACGGATTCCATTTTCATTCAGTGGAATATCGGTTTTTCCCTGAATCTTCTTTTTACATTCCACTCTGTTTCACCATGACGTACAAAATATAGTTTCATCGCTCGTCCTTTTCTATGATAAAAAATAAGACCATCTGTATTTCATCCCGGTAGCTTCCGTCTTTCAGTTTAAATGCATGAGGTTCTCTTCCCCACTCGCGAAAACCTAATTTTTCATACAGACGGATTGCTGCCACATTGTCATCAAAAACACCCAGTTTCAACTGCTCAAGTTCTGTTTTTCTGGCGTTTTCGATCGCATATTCCATCAACCGCCTTCCAAGTCCTATTCCGCAGTATTTTTGGAGGATAAAATTCCGATTCCGCCTTATGCCGGAATTTGATGTGATTTCCTCTTTTAAAACCATGACACAGCCAATCATCTGCTCTTTTCCGAAACGCTCCGATCAAAAATTCTTCCCTGCGCTCTGCTATGTCTGAAATCATCGCCTCTGCTGCGTCCGCTGTAAAATCTGTCTCCTCCGGGTATCTCGCCAGAAAATACGTTTCACGGTAGGTGATGTCACGCACCTCTGAAAAAGTTTCTGCGTCCTGCTTCCCCGGACTGCGCAGTGTTATGTTCTGTCCATTTATCACAATCTGTTTCTCTTCTATCTGCATATGCGGTTATCTCCTATGAGGATATTTTAACATATGGGATTCGACTAACAAAGATTTTTTTTTCTTCCTGATAATGGTTCGATCTTCAAAGTGTACCCCAACGGTGTTAAAATTTTTAACAGACTGTCAATCTGGGGTGAATGCACTGCCTTTTCCATTCTTGCGATCACCGGTTGAGTCACATTACATTTTTTCTGCCAATTGTGCCTGTGTCCCTTTCTTCACGAATTTTTATCATGGTACGGATCAAATCTTTTCAATCTGAACAATCGCTTCATCTTTGTCATCAATCTTTAATTCCCCACGAACAGTTTCCCATGTTTTTGCCATGCTATTTTTTCCATCCTTTTTCTCTGCAATCTTGCAGATTATTGACTGCCTTTTCTAATTCTCTCTTAGGTGTTTTTTCTGGTTTTCTTTTAAATGATGTAATAAAAATAAATGTGTCATTCTCGTAATATGCATATAATATCCGATTTTCCAGTGGTCTGAGTTCCCATATTTCTCCGTATAAATGTTTTGTAATTGGTTCTCCTGTTTCGTCCCCATTTCTTCAAGCATATCAATGTATGCCAACTATTTTATTCAAATTTATACTGCATTTTTATTTCCATTATCTGCTTTCCTTTTTAACTCTATTAAATACATTTGTAGTTCACATTTCCCATTTTTATCTTCATAAAAAATAATATTGAACATTCTTCTCCCTCCTAATTATATGAATCATAAATTTATTTTTTTCAATAACAAATTTGTTATTTTTTATTTAAAATCTCCCCTTCTTTAGAATGTGCTTTACTGAAATAATGCCCTGATTTATGAGCTGTGAAATAAAAAATATGAATTGTTCTAAGATACCCTCAACGTATGACAATTTATAGTTCATAACATAACACATTTCTCATATGATTACAACGAAATCACCCGTTCTAACTATAAACTTTCTGTAAAATTTTCTTCTTTCATGAGTTTCGCAATTGTCTAATCATATTAATTTTTAAAGGAGATTTCCATGGATCGCGTATTTTACAATAGAGCAGTTACGTCCGATAAAAATAGCATGACCATCTCAAGAGATGCAAAAATGGAACTACAACCGGCATTACATTCTTTTCTCTCGGAAAAGACACTTCCATCAGCCAGGAATGCTATGAACAACATCAAATCAGGCGAAGTAATGAAACTGAAAGACTTAATTTCTTATGAGGAAGGAAGTATTGCAAACCTTGACGTTGTAGTGCCGCTGACGGAAATTTACCAACTTTACGGCGATATTTCCGGCTCACATACTACCCACCTGCAAAGGGGCGGTTTGTTGCACTCCGGCTTGCTTTTCGTTCATAGAGCGAATGGTAAAAGGGGCTTTCTGCCCGCTGGCGGCATAACTTTTTCACTTCCACCAAAGTTACAGGATTACAAGGGATTATCTACCCGCTTATAGAAAATACTTTTCCTTTCACTACCTACAAACCGGAAAAAAGAAAATGGACGTTGATTTTCAAAACTTTTCCCTTTGTTCTCTAATACAGAAGAAAAGGAAAATGCCAAAGATAAGCACAAAAAAGCAGCAAATCTTTTCAAACTTACTGCTTTTTGCCATTAAAAGGCCACAACTATTCTTTAAATTATCCACCATGTTTATGCTTACAGCAAAGCAATATAGATAAGTGCAATAAAGGCAAAATTGCAATTATAATTATGTGCCTTTTGGCTTGATTGAGGAACACCCATAACTATACAATAGATAGTCACTACTAAAGCAGGAATTTCTATTATGGAAAGAGCGATAAGAGATAATATTAATCCACGTTTCTTTTCTTTAATACCTATCTCTAGTATACCAATAATAAGAATGGGAATAATTTGATGATAATTCAAGTAAATAATCTTGCATAATATCTCATTCCCCCTTTAATGTCCCCTAACGACGCAACCAAGAAACATTTTCTGCTAAAAGAACAGATAATGCTTTTCTTAACATATTTCTCATACATTTCCTCCCGCTTGAATTATAATCCTAAATGACGTTAATTACTCACAAATAAGTACATTGGACTATACCTTTTTTTATTATGTTAGTTGCAACTAACTATATCATAAAATAGCTACTAAATCAATACTTTGTTTGCTTTAATGCCAAAATTTGTGGCAATAAAATAAAAATAATTGTTCTTTTTTTTTTTGCCTAATGGGATTAGAATAGTGGGCTACTGTCTATAAATTCTTGTATGTTACTTTATCACACATGAGCATTATCATATGATTTCTATTCTTCTTTTCCAGTGTAATTGCGAAAATAATACATCTTACAGCATTTTCTTGTAATGCCGGCAATCACAATAGCTACAAGCATTGCAAGAAAAGCTTCAAAGCTGTATGGGCTGACGATAATTGCTGCCGCAAGCGTCAGGATCATTGCAATCTGCATACCGTCTTGCTGGAAATTGCCTCGATCTGCTCACTTCTCTCATCATGAAGTTCATTGTATAAACGTGCCAGTTTCTTCTCGTCTTTCAATGCTTTTAAATTCTTACCAATACCAGATACTGCATAAAACTCCATGACCAGAACAACGCCCAGAACAAAACCATGCATAAAATCTCCAGAATGTTCATTCAGACTATATGCATTGTCAATCATGCCGGAGGACATCATTCCCACCATTGCAATTCCAAGCGCTGCAATCGCTCCATAAAATTTGTTTTGTCCCACAATTTCATTTCTCATTTTTTCCATTTTCTTTTCCATAACCTTACTCCTCACTTTCCAGATCATTAAAATCAAATACTTCCTCGATTGTCAAATTAAAATAATGTGCTATCTTGATTTACGCTAATCCCAGCGACGCCGTATATTTTGCACTGGTTTATTGTACTTTTTTTCTTATATGCAGTATGTTAGAATACAAAGCTGGACATTCTATGCTTCATCACACGCATAAAAAAAGATGCCTTAATTTTATAAAATATCTGAGGAGAATATTGAAAATGTCTAAGAAGATAAACTACTCTGAATTGATCAAAGAAACGCTTATTTTAACGGTCGCTGTTGCGGTCATCGCCGCCGCTGTTTTCTTTTTTCTGGTGCCGAGCCATGCATCCGTCAGCAGTATTTCCGGTCTTGGAATCGTTCTTTCAAACTTTATTCCGATGCCGCTGTCTGCGATCACAATGATTTTAAATGTACTGCTCTTAATCATCGGCTTTCTCACCTGCGGAAAAAGAATTTGGAATCAAGACAGTTTATACGAGCATTATGCTTCCGCTGTTTCTTGGACTTTTTGAATTCTTTTTCCTGAAAATACCTCAATGACCGGCAGTCAGGAATTAGATGTGCTCTGTTATATATTAGTTGTGAGTATCGGATTAAGCATTCTTTTTCAACCGCAATGCTTCCTCCGGTGGTCTGGATATCGTAGCTAAGATCATGAATAAATATCTTCATATGGATCTTGGAAAAGCAATGTCACTTTCCGGAATGTGCGTTGCGCTTTCTGCTACCTTAGTCTATGATAAAAAACTGTCGTTCTCAGTATTTTGGGAACTTATTTTAACGGAATCATTCTGGATCATTTTATTTTCAATCATAACATCAAGCGCCGTGTCTGCATTATCACAGAAAAGAGGAGGCACTCCGCCAGTTTATCATAAATGATCTTCACAGCGGTGCGACCATTTACGAATCCATCGGTGCCTACAATTTGCAGAAGCGCAATGAGATTATTACAATTGTAGAGAAATCCGAATATCAGAAGTTGATGCATTATATGAGCCATGAAGATCCACTCGCTTTTATCACGGTGTATAATGTGTCGGATATGCGGTATCAGCCGAAACGGTGATTTTTACCTCAAAAAAGAGTAGCAATGAAACACTGCTACTCTCCTAATCCATCTAAATCAATTTTATAGATCGTATTCGTAAGCTCTGTATTCTCCAGAAACATAATCATATAAATTGGCATATAAACTCTTTTTCCCTCAATTTCAATATTCCCTTCCGAAAGAATATAGGCTTCTTTGATCTTGTAATTTTCATTTTTCAGAACATTGTTTAATGCAGAGTGCCTTTTATAGTCCTTACCGGATTTAATCTCCAAAAGGTACCACTTTTCCATCCAGTTCAATTACAAAATCAAGCTCTCCTCCTGCTGTTTGCTGTTAAAATAATATTCCTTATGCCCTTCGCCAATAATTCCTGTGCAGCAACATTTTCAAAGAGAGCTCCATTATTGATTGCTTTTTTCCTTATTTAAAATAGCAAGTTTAACCTGATTGGAATAACAGCTTGTAAGCAGCCCAACATCTGAAAAAAACAGTTTAAACAGATTTCGGTTTTCACTAACGATCAGAGGCAATTTGGGTTCACTGATATTGTATACGAATTGCCACTCCTGCGTCTTTTAACCAAAGAAAATCATTCTTTAACCGGTCATAACTCATGCCTTTTTCAATTGCATTTAATTGAAAACGCTTATTTTTCTGATCTAACTGTCCTGGCATTGCATCGTATATTTCCTGCAATTTCAGTTTATAATTTTTTTCATATTTTGAAAAATCTGTTTTATACAATCGTATAATTTTTTTTCATGCACTTTGGCGACTTTTGCCAGATCATTTGTTTCCAGATAAACAGCAACCGCTTCCGGCATTCCGCCAACAATCAGATATAAATAAAACAGATCCAGCATTTTGGAATGAATAAAATCATCCACCGGGTTTCTCTTTTTAAAATGGTCTTCCAACATGAGAATTACATCATTTTTTCACCCCTGCTGCCCGGACAAACTCTTTAAAATCTAACGGATACATATCATAGATTTCAAGGTATCCAACCGGAGCTGATCTTAAATCATTTAATTCTACTCCCAGCAATGAACCGCTCATAATATATCGAAATGTACCATTCTCTACCAGAAATTTTATTCTTGTAACGATATCTTTAAATTCCTGAATTTCATCTAAAAAAAAATAATTGTCTTTCCCTGCTCCAATGGCTCCTTCGCCACTACACTCAAACGCATCAATAACTCTTTCTGCATCTTTTGCCCCGGCAAACAAATTGACAAGTTCAGGCTGCTCTATAAAATTAAATTCTATATATGGATATCCGCTTTCTTTCAGACATTGTCTTATTAAATACGTTTTTCCGATCTGTCTTGCTCCTGTCAGCAAAAAGGCATCATTTCCATGTGTAATCCATTCATTTACAGCCACCTTAGCTTTCCTTTCAATCATGATTTCCTCCTGCCATTTCATAACTTATAATTTTTCCAACCCACTTTTATACATAATATTTAATTTTTCTAACCTTATTATACCTGTTTTTTCATTTTTTCCAACCTTATTCTGTTCACTTTTTCAATTTTTCTAACTTTATGATATCTACTATTTGCAATGTTTATCTAATAAAATAGAAAAAAAGCAGTTCCATGTGTTTCATTTCTACATGTAACTGCTTCTATTGATTTCCTTTTATTGATAAAACGTACTTATACAATTAATTTCTAATATTCATTAGAATATATTTTCAAACCGAATATACTCTAGAATCATCTCCACCGCATACTCGATCCCAATTATTCCGGTATCGATGCAAAGATCGTATTCGTTTCCATCGCCCCATCTGGTAGACGTGCACTGTTCCTGAAATGCAGCACGTTTCTCATCAACTTCCTGAATATTTTTCAGGGCTTCTCTCTCCGATATCTGATCCCGTTTCTGTATTCTCTCACATCTGACCTCTCTGTCTGCATGCAGATAAACGGAAACGCAGTCCTTGTCATCTCTGTAAATATAATTCGCACATCTTCCGATAATGATGCAATTTTCCTGTTCTGTCAGCTCTTTTACAAAATCAATATAGCGGTCTCTCGGATTTGTTGCTCCATAGCTCATCGCAATACTGTAAAGGAAACTGTCGATTGGTTTTTCATTTAAAAAGTTGGCATTTTCATCATAGACGTTTCTCTTTTTTGCTTCTTCCACAAATCTTTTCTTGTCAAATATCTCCAGATTTAGCTTCTCTGCCAAAGCCTCTGCCACTTCATGTCCGCCACTTCCACACTGTCTTGCAATTGTTATTTTCATGATGATAGCCCTGCCCTTTCCTTTGTTTTTATAGTAAAATTCATATATCAGCTTTTTGTCTTGTCATATACAAAGAATTACGCTCTGCAAACATTCTATTGTCTTGCATTAAAAATTCCCCAGAAAGTATATAACACTCTCCGGGGAATTTCCAGCATTTCTTTTATTTTGCAATATCAAGACGAACCAGCGCCTTGCGAAGTGCAAACTCTGCACGCTTCACATCGATCGCCTCGGTCTTATTTGCGAGACGTTCTTCGGCACGCTTCATTGCTGCTTCAGCACGACCTTTATCGATCTCATCCGGCCATTCTGCAATCTCTGCAAGAAGGGTTACTTTATCTGGCAGAATCTCTGCAAAACCGGAATGCACTGCTGCGATCACATCATCTTCACCTGTTTTTGTGAATCTTCACAACACCCGGTGCTAAAACGGTGGTCAGTGGAATGTGTTTCTTGTATACACCAATCTCACCAACAGCAGTTGTAAATTCGATCATGTCTCCCTCTCCTTTATAAAAGATTCGATCCGGAGTGATGATCTCTACGGTAAAAATCTTAGTTTCCTCTGCCATAATAATCCTCCACCTTAAGCGTTCATACGAGCGCGTACTTCAATGGCAATGATATCCTGCAATTCTTTTGTACTTCTGTAAGATTTCCTGTACTTCACGGGCAACCTTAAAATGCTCCTCGCCAACAATACGTGGATCAAGAATACGGGAAGTAGATGCCAGTGGATCTACGGCTGGGTAAATACCTAACTCTGCAATCGAACGTTCCAATACGGTTGTTGCATCCAGATGGGCAAATGTTGTTGCCGGAGCCGGGTCTGTCAAGTCATCCGCCGGCACATAGACTGCCTGTACAGATGTAATAGAACCGTTCTTTGTGGATGTAATTCGCTCCTGCAATGCGCCCATCTCCGTCTGCAGTGTCGGCTGATATCCTACAGCGGATGGCATACGGCCAAGCAACGCGGATACCTCAGAACCTGCCTGTGTAAAACGGAAAATGTTGTCGATGAAAAGGAGGACATCCTTTCCACCTTTGTCACGGAAATACTCTGCCATGGTAAGTCCCGTAAGTCCCACCCGCATACGCGCTCCCGGCGGCTCGTTCATCTGACCGAATACCATGGTGGTCTTGTCGATAACGCCGGACTCTGTCATCTCATGATACAGGTCGTTACCTTCACGGGTACGCTCACCTACACCTGTGAATACAGAATAACCACCATGCTCTGTCGCTATATTGTGGATCAGCTCCTGGATCAGTACGGTCTTTCCTACACCCGCACCTCCAAACAGTCCGATTTTTCCACCCTTTTGATATGGGCAAAGCAAATCTACGACTTTGATACCGGTCTCAAGCATCTCCTGTGAAGTTGCCTGCTCCTCGAATGATGGTGCCGGTCTGTGGATCGGCCATTTCTCCTCGGTATCCGGAGCTGCGATTTCATCAATTGGATCACCCAATACATTAAACAGTCTGCCCAGTGTCTTCTCTCCAACAGGAACAGAGATCGGGGCACCTGTTGCAATGGCATCCATACCACGAACCAATCCGTCGGTTGGTCCCAAAGCGATACATCTTACTGTATCATCACCCAGATGCTGAGCCACTTCCACAACCAGTCTTCCGCCATCTTTTAACGGCACTTCGATTGCTTCGTTGATCTCAGGCAGATGTCCTTCCTGGAATTTGATATCCAGTACGGCACTGATAATCTGTGTGATTTTACCAATATTATTACCTGCCATTTATTTTCTCCTTATTTTTACGTTGAAATTGCATTTGCGCCCGCCACAATTTCGGTAAGTTCCTGCGTAATGGAACCCTGGCGCGCGGTTGTACTTCAGTGACAGATCACTGATCATATCCTCCGCATTGCTGGTGGCATTATCCATGGCCTGCATACGGGCACCGTTCTCACTGGCTACCGCCTCAACGAGTGCTCCGTAAAATAAGCTCGTCACATATTTCGGAATAATCATATTCAATGCCTCTTCCTCGTTTGGCTCATAATTCATCAGAACATTGGAATCCTCTGCGTCCTCCGGATCGATTTCAACCGGAAGGAGTTTGATCATCTTTGCTTCCTGACTTACTGTATTCTTAAAATGCGTGTATGCCAGATAGATTTCTCCTACTTCTCCGTTTGTAAATGCTTCAGTACCTTGTTGCACAAAGCCGCCGCATCCGGATAGGTCGGAGCTTCCATCATGTAAGAAGCATCCAGTGCAATGTGATAATCTCTCCGTCCGAGTGCCTCTACACCTTTTTCCTCCTACGGCATAGATGTCGAGATCTTCTTTCGGAAAATCACTGCCTGTAATCAGTTTGACAATGTTGGAATTATATCCACCTGCCAGTCCTCGATTCGAAGTAATGACAACGATTGCTTTTCTTTTGGAATCGCCTGCCTGCAAATACGGATGATTGATATTGCCACTTCGTGCCAGCATGGAACTTACGGTTTTGTACATATAATTGAAATACGGGTCCGTCTGTTCCGCACGGCTTTTGGCTTTCTGTAGCTTAACGGTTGAAACCAGCTTCATGGCTTTGGTGATCTGCTGCGTACTCTGTATGCTGCTTTTTCTTCGCTTTATGTCTCGCATGGAGGCCATGTCTTACCACCTACTTTCTGCCATTATCGGAAGGATGCTTTGCATTCTTCGATTGCTTTCACCAGCTTCTGTTCTGTCTCTTCATCCATCACTTTCGTTGCTGCAATGCTTCCCGGAATCTCCGGATATCTGGTATCGATATAATCAAAGAGTTCATTCTGGAAACGCAGAATGTCTGCTACCGGAATGTCCATAAGATATTTCTTGATTGCTGCATAAATGATCATAACCTGTTTTTCAACTGGCATTGGCTGATACTGAGGCTGTTTTAAGATCTCCTTGATGCGCTCGCCCTGTGCCAGCTTCTCCGTTGTATCCGCATCCAGCTCGGAACCGAACTGTGCGAAAGCTGCAAGCTCTCTGTACTGTGCCAACTCGGTACGAATCGGCGCTGCGATCTTCTTCATCGCCTTGATCTCGCAGAACCACCTACACGGGATACCGAAAGTCCGGCATTGATTGCCGGCCGGAAACCTGCGTTAAACATCTCTGTCTCAAGGTAGATCTGACCGTCCGTGATGGAAATAACATTGGTCGGGATATAGGCAGATACATCGCCCGCCTGTGTTTCGATAATCGGTAATGCAGTTAGGGAACCGCCACCCAACTTATCAGAAAGTCTTGCTGCACGCTCAAGGAGTCTTGAATGCAGATAGAAGACATCTCCCGGATAAGCCTCACGTCCCGGTGCTCGTTTCAAAAGCAGGGAAAGTGTACGATATGCAGCTGCATGCTTACTCAGATCATCGTATACAACAAGGACATCTTCGCCATTTTCCATCCACTCCTCACCGATTGCACAGCCTGCATATGGTGCGATGTACTGCAATGGCGCAAGCTCACTGGCAGTCGCTGCAACTACGGTCGTATATGCCATAGCTCCGTATTCTTCCAGTGTCTTTAACAATCGTTGCAACGGTGGAAGCTTTCTGTCCGATTGCGACATAAATACACTTCACACCCTGTCCCTTCTGGTTGATAATGGTATCCACAGCAATCGCTGTCTTTCCTGTCTGACGGTCTCCGATGATCAGCTCTCGCTGTCCACGTCCAATCGGCACCATGGAATCGATTGCCTTGATACCTGTCTGCAATGGTGTATCTACGGATTTTCTTGAGATGACACCGGATGCTACACGCTCAATTCTACGATACTTATCCGTATCTACCGGACCCTTGCCATCGATTGGCTGTCCCAGCGCATTTACGACACGACCAAGCATAACATCTCCGACTGGTACCTCTACCACTCGTCCGGTTGTCTTTACCGTGTCACCTTCATTAATATTTTTCTGAGAGCCAAGAAGTACGGCACCTACGTTGTCTTCCTCAAGGTTCATGACCATTCCGTAGACCTCCCTGGAAACTCCAAAAGCTCTCCCTGCATTGCGTTCTCCAGACCATGGATACGTGCAATACCATCTGCTACCTGGATAACGGTTCCCACATCTGCAACTTCCAGTTGGGAAGCGTATCGTTTGATCTGCTCCTTAATAACGGAACTGATTTCTTCTGGATTTAAATTCATGAAGCGCACTCACCTGCTTTCAACTGTATTTTGGATAACTCGCGTGTCAGATCATATAATTTGGTCCGAACACTGCTGTCTACCACGCTGTCTTTGATACGGATAACCATGCCGCCGATCAATTCGGAATCGACATCGTAATGCATTTCAAATTTCACATATTTTGTTGTCTCTAATAACCGTTTTTCCCACTGCTGCCTTCTGTGCATCGGATAACTTCCATTGCGGAAGTCACATAAGCAGTTCCGATATTCTTGTATTCTTTTACTTCATCAATAAAGTAAGTAAATACACTGTCCAATCTCATTGTAATGATCCTTTATCCAATCATGCGGAGAAGTCCAACAAGTTCTTCCTCTAAACTTTTCCCTTTGAAAATATCTTGATGATCTTTAACCTTTTCTTCTTTTACGATTTTTGGATGACTCATTAATTTGAAGAGTTCTTTGTTTTCTTCAAAGGACGGTCACAGTCCGGCTTTGACTTCAACATGGTCATCAATGCGGTTTTCTTCCACAGCCACCTCAAATAATGCGTCACCATATGTTTTGATACTAGCTTTGCCATGTCGAATCACCCATTTCTTTCAACGTCTCTTCTACCAGCGTATCCTGAACTGTTCATTGCATGGGAATAAGGATACATATAAATTCGAGCCTTCCAGACTGCCGCCCCGGTAATTTAAAATCGCATTCAGCTCACTGTGAACCGTATATACATATTTGTTCTCCAAAGGATCGTCCCCTTCTCTTCCCCATGGAAATACATCATCCGAGCAGCCTGTCGGCAGTCCGTTATATCCCATTGACAGAAATCTTATTATCTGACTGACTATACAACATCCAACCTGCGTATTTGGATCTTTAGAACGCATTCCGGAAAGTTTGGCAACTCCCATGAAGTATTCATCCCAACTGATATAATCCTTTTCTTTATCTATCTCCATATGTTTTCTCCTCGTCATTATTTTGTTCCGAAAATACGGTCTCCAGCGTCTC
>VOFC01005701.1_pt1 | contig 15591 bp, 23 predicted proteins | sample 5384161 | NCBI WGS metagenome assembly VOFC01 (sample SAMN12384722, study PRJNA508395) | human gut metagenome | isolation source: healthy gut B | host: Homo sapiens | reverse complement strand
CATCCAGATTCACAGAAGGTTCTTTTCCCGCCAGCTGCTCTGCAACAACGATTCCCTGTGCACTTGCTGCATGGGCAAGCCAGCGCCAAAGATCAGATCACCGATCGCATAGACTCCCGAATACCGTTTTCGAATTTGTCATTTACAAGAACACGTCCTCTTTCCATATCCGGAGCAGCACCTTCTGCAAATAATCCGTCGGTATTCGGGCATCTTCCGACTGCACACAGAACATATTCTGCTTCTACAGTCTGTTCTTTTTTCTTTTTTCAACGAAAGGTACATACACAGGTATCCCCTTCCATATGCACACCCTGTACTGCTGCTGATGTATGGCTTTCTACGCCACGTTTCTTCAGGATCAGTTTCAGGTTTTGTGCGATCTCTTTTATCCATATTTGGAACCAGGCGCGGCATTGCTTCAAGAATGGTAACCTTAGATCCAAGTGCGGAATATACGGTTGCAAATTCTACACTGATCACACCACCACCGATGATAACCAGACTCTTTGGAACTTCACTCAGCTTAAAAAAGTTCATCACTTGTCAGAACTCTCGGAAGATCCATTCCCGGATTGGAAGAATCAGTGGGTTTGGAACCAGAAGCCAGAATGACATTCTCTCTGCTTCAACAGACTGTTCTTCATTCCCTGTAATCTTAACTTTTTTTCCCTCAAAAAGTGTGCCTTTTCCATAATATCTTGTTACGCCGTTTGCCTGCAGAAGCTGTTCTACTCCCTGAACAAGCTGTCCGGTTGTCTGCTCCCTTATATTCCAGTATTTTTCAAAATCATAAGTAACATCTGATGCTGAAATTCCGAAACGATCCGCTTCTTTGATTTCACGATATAATGTCGATGCATGAATCATTGCTTTTGCCGGAATACATCCCCTGTTCAGGCATGTTCCCCCGACTTCTCTCTCTCTCTCTTCGATCACTGCGGTGGCTTCATTCCAAGCTTCGCAGATTTGATTGCTGCCACATATCCTCCCCGGACCGGCTCCACTACTACTACATAAACTTCGCTCATTTTATTTCATCCTCCTACAGTTCCTCGCCCTGAATCCATTCGATAATGTCTTTCATCATCCCTTCTTCCTGTGGGATCATCTGACCAGAAAAGCCCCAATTCCGTACAGATATTTTCCTTTCTGTACTTCAATCCTTTCAGATACTTCGGAAGTGTATGTATGAAATCCGGATTCAGTGCATCCGACCATGCAATTGCATCCTTTGATCTTTCCTGATTCTACTGCAAACTGAAGTGTAATCCTCCCCATCCAAAAACGGTGGGAAAGCTCATACTGAAAATCAATTTTTTCTTCCATAAAGCCAGTTCCATGAAGAGAAAAATTTCTCTTTCTGCAATTACTCCGGTATCAAGGTCTTCTATTTTTTATCACGTACCTTTAATCCGTATACTTTTTCAAATGACTGTTTAAGTGCCACCTTCAGTTCTTCCATTGTAAGCTCCGGAAGATAATCTCTTAAATTTGTCACTCTGGATTTTACTGAATCAACCCCTTTGATTTCAGTTTATCCTTTGATACAGTCAGATATCTGGATAAGGTTTCCATATTTACTCCTACCATGATCGTGCCATGGTGATAGCAATGTTTTCCTGCTCATAAAATGCATTTCCCGAGAATTTCTTTCCATCGATCAGGATATCGTTACGCCCGGATTTTTCAGCCTTCAATCCGGATCTCCATCGCTCCTATGATTACCTGAAGCTGCCGGTCCAGATCATATTCTTTCTTTACTGATCAGAAATGTGAAGTTCATATTTCCCAGATCATGGTACACAGCTCCGCCACCTGACAGGCGTCTGGCAAGATGACCACCTTCCATTTCTTCAAGCTTTGTTGTTCTACATTCTTTCCAAGCATTTTGATTCCGTCCGATAACAACTGTATTCTGATTCTGCCACAAATAAAGAATACATTCTTATCCTCGCAGTGGAGGAGCAAATACTCCTCCACTGCAAGATTTCTATATGGACTGAACTGATCGCTTTCAATATAAGTAATCTTTCAATCATAGTTTTTCCCTCGCTTTTCAAGCTATAACTTATTAGTCCTCTGCCATTCGTATCGCAGATATGGATGTCTTGCTGCTCCAACCTCATCCATTCTTGTAACCGGTGTTGTAACAGGTGCGCCTGATGAAGCTGTTCGGCTTCTGTTTCTGCGATTTCATACATTGTTTGCGTAATACTTCTACTGCTTCATCCAGAGTTTCTTTGGACTCTGTCTCTGTCGGCTCTTACCATCAGTGCTTCCTCAACGATCAGCGGGAAGTACATTGTCGGTGGATGGATACCGTTATCAAGAAGTCCTTTTGCAATATCCATTGCAGAAATTCCTGTTTTCTTTTTCAAATCTGCAAGACTCATTACAAATTCATGCATACATACCTCGTCATACGCCATTGTATAGAGGTCTTTCAGTTTGTTCATCATATAATTTGCATTCAGAACTGCATTCTGGCTCGCTTCCGGAATACCTTCGCGTCCCAGTGTCTTCACATAAGTAAGTGCTTTTACGATGACTGTAAAGTTTCCATAGAAGCTCTTCATCTCACCGATGCTCTGTGGTTCTTTTACAAATTTCAGTTCTTCTTCCCCATCTACTACATAAGACGGAAGGAACGGAACCAGCATGCTCTTGCATCCAACAGGTCCGCTTCCAGGACCACCGCCACCGTGCGGAGTTGAGAATGTTTTGTGAAGATTCAGATGGATCACATCAAATCCCATATCTCCAGGGGCGAACAGTTCCCATAACTGCATTTAAGTTTGCTCCGTCATAGTAGCAAAGTCCGCCACAGTTATGAACGATCTCCGTGATCTTCAGAATATTCTTATCAAAAAGTCCTACCGTATTTGGATTGGTAAGCATAAGTCCTGCTGTATCCTCTCCGCATACTTCCTGTAATTTTTCAAGATCAACACCACCATCCGGTGCAGATTCAATGCTGACTACCTGGAATCCTGCCATTGCCGCACTTGCCGGGTTGGTTCCATGTGCAGAATCCGGAACGATAATTTTCTTTCTCTTTTCGTCTCCACGGCTCTTATGATATGCTTTGATCAGAAGAAGTCCTGTAAATTCTCCGTGAGCACCGGCTGCCGGCTGGAATGTCATGCGATCCATTCCTGTGATCTCGCAGAGAAGATTTTCAGATTCTTTGATGACTTCCAGGCATCCCTGTACCGTATGTTCGGCTGCAGTGGATGGATCTCTGTGAATCCCGGAAGTGCTGCCATATCTTCATTGATCTTCGGATTGTATTTCATTGTACAAGATCCGAGTGGATAAAAATCCATCATTCACACCATGTGATTTCTTTTGCCAGTTCTGTATAATGTCTGCTCAGTTCAATTTCAGAAAGCTCTGGCAGATGAAGTTTTTTCTCTTTTTTATCTTTTTCCTGTGGAAGTTATTTCTACATCGCATTCTGGCAGTAAATGCGCAACCTCTTCCAGGTCTGCTTTTTTCAAATATTAACATTACTGCACCTCCTTCAGAATCTGAACAACTGCGTCCATCTCTTTCTTTTGGTATTCATCTCTGTACAGCACCACAGAATCGCTGTGGTTTCGTCAAGCGGAAATCCTCCAAGGATTCCTTTTTCCTCAAGTGCTGCAAGTGCTTTTGCGGCCGGAACATCGGATACAGTTACGAATTCATGGAAAAATTCTCCTTTGTTCTCGGTCTGATATCCAACTTTTCAAGTTCTGCTGAAAGATAATGTGCTTTTGAAGTTGACTGAAGCACCTGCTTTCTTAATTCCTTCATTTCCCATTGCCGCCAGATAAACGCCTACTGCAAGTGCGCAAAGTGCCTGGTTTGAACAGATATTGCTGGATGCTTTTTCACGACGGATATGCTGTTCTCTTGCCTGAAGAGTCAGTACATATCCTTTCTTTCCATTGTGGTCTTCTGTCTGTCCAACAATTCTTCCCGGAAGATTTCTCATCATGCCTTCTGTGGCTGCCATAAATCCAAGATATGGTCCGCCGAATGCAATAGGAAGTCCCAGTGGCTGTCCATCTCCGACTGCCACATCTGCTCCATACTCTGCCGGTGTCTTGATAATTCCAAGAGAAATTGATTCACATTCATGACATATTTTGCACCGGCACCATGAGCAATTTTCCCAATTGCGACTGCTTCTTCCAGATTACCGTAATAGTTCGGATGCTGGATCAGTACACATGCTGTCTGTCATCTATATGTTCTTTCAGATATTCAATATCTGTCAGTCCGTCTTTTTTCCGGAATTACCACGATTTCCATTTCATTTCCATGAAGCAATATGTTTTGATCGTTGCCAGTGCATCCATAGGATTCACTGTAGCTGAAACAAAGTGCTTTGCTTGCGTTTTCTCTCACGGCACATTGCCACACCTTCTGCTGCCGCCTCGGCACCATCATATACAGGCATTGGAAATATCCATTCCGGTCAGATCACAGATCATGGTCTGATATTCAAAAATCGACTGCAGGATTCCCTGGCTGATCTCTGCCTGATAAGGAGTATATGCAGTTAACAAATTTTCTTTTTGAAATCACACTGTTTACTGTGGATGGAATAAAATGCCGGTATGCGCCTGCGCCGCGGAAAATCGTCTTAAAGACCTGATTCTTTGATGCGATATTTTCCATATCACGACGTACTTCCAATTCTGTTTTTCCTTCCGGAATATTAAGACCGCCCTGGATCTTTACCTCTGCCGGAATATGTGCGAAACAGATCATCCATTGTCTGAAAACCGATTTCTTTCAGCATTTCCTGACGTTCTTCTTTTGTATTCGGTACATAGCTTCCCATAAATGGTCCACCGCCTTTTCCCTGATTATTCTTCGCTTGCTACAAATGCCTCATATTCTTCTGCTGAAAGAAGTTCCTCTGTTCTGATACATCTTTTACTTTGATAAACCATGCATCATACGGAGCGCCCATTGATCTTTTCTGGTGCGTCAAGAAGTTCTTCGTTAATTTCTTCAAACTTCTCCAGTTACCGGTGAATATACATCTGATACCGCTTTTTACAGATTCAACATCTCCAAATGCTTCTCCGGCTTCGGACACTGTCTCCATCTTCCGGAAGATTTACAAATACGAGATCGCCGAGTGCTGACTGTGCATAATCCGTAAGACCAATTGTCCAGACTCTCCTTCTTCTTTTTACCCATTCGTGTGATTTTGTATATTTTAATTCTGCTCTTACTTCCATGATTTTAATCTCCTTTTTTCTTTTCAACTGCCGGTCGCCTTTTCCAAACACTCTCTATCGCTTTTTCTGCGACCGGACTGTTAATCTATTTTCGTTATTATTTTCTTTTATTTTTGCTCTCTTATAGAACGGAAGCTGCACAACTTCTGCTTCCACTCTTCTTCCACGTACATCTGCTTTCTACCTTTGTCGCCAATTGTACGCTTCCGGCATCAACAAGTGCCATGGCGATCGGATATCCAAGATAAAGGGCAATGCGTTCCGGATGTTGTATGTCCGATCTTCTGATCTCCAGCATACAGATCCTGATGTTCACGAATGATTCCTCTTCCTGTTACTTTAAGACCAATTCTTTTCGATCTTTGGTGTTCCTCTGTCTTCTATGGCTTTCTTTCCGATGAATTCGTCTTTCTTCATCTTAACACCGAAGTTCAGACCTGTTTCAAGAGGTGATACTTCATCATCCATCTCATGTCCGTAAAGTGGCATTGCTGCTTCCATACGAAGTGTATCACGAGCACCAAGTCCACAAGGGATTAGTCCCTCTTCTTTTCCTGCTTCAAGAAGTGTCTCCCACATCTTTTCAGCATTTTCACTTGCCAGATAGATCTCTACACCATCTTCACCGGTATATCCTGTCTTGGATACGATACAAGGCATTCCGGCAACTTCTGCGCCAAATACTGCATAATAATATTTCTTTTGGAATATTTTCTTCTGTTGTAAAGTTTTCTTAAGATTTCCATCGCCTTCGGTCCCTGAAGAGCGATCTGTCCATACTGGTCGGATACATCTGTAAATGTAACCTCTCCTGACTGATGTGCGAGCATCCACTGATAATCCTTATCCTTGTTTGCTGCATTTACTACGATAAAATAGTGATCATCTGATTTTTTGTATACGATCAGGTCATCTACCGTTCCACCATTCTCGTTACACATCGGGCTGTATCTTGCCTGCCCATCTACCATGTTGGTAAAATCATTTGTAAGGATGTGCTGCAGATTGACAAGAGCATCTTTCCTTCACAAAGCGATTTCGCCCATATGAGATACATCAAAAAGTCCTGCCTGTGTACGTACTGCCATATGCTCTTTGATCACGCCTGTCTCATACTGAACCGGAAGAAGGTATCCGGCAAACGGCACGATCTTTCCACTTGCTTTTTACATGAGCGTCATAAAGGGGTGTTTTTAATTCCATTATTTTTCCTCCGGTTATTCATAAAGTGGATATTTATCGCAGATCTTTTGTAACTTCTGGCACGGATTTCATCTGCTTTGGTATCAAAGTCTGTAATCGTCATCTTGATCAGTTTTGCGATGGTCTTCATATCTTCTTCTTTCAGACCTCTTGTTGTAACAGCCGGTGTTCCGATACGAACTCCACTGGTCACAAACGGGCTTTGCAGGATCATTCGAACTGCATTTTTATTAACTGTGATGTAAACTTCATCCAGTCTGTTCTGGAAGTTCTTTTCCTGTGATGTTCATGTTCTGAAGATCTACCAGAATCAGATGGTTGTCTGTTCCACCACTGACAAGGTTGAACCCTTCTTCAACCATGGCTTCTGCAAGTGCTTTTGCATTCTTGACAACCTGTTCCTGATAGGTTTTGAATTCCGGTTTTAATGCTTCTCCAAAGCATACAGCTTTTGCTGCGATAATGTGCATCAGCGGACCACCCTGAGTTCCCGGGAAGATTGCTTTGTTAATTGCTTTTGCATGTTCTTCCTTACACATGATCACTCCGCCTCTTGGTCCTCTCAGTGTCTTGTGCGTTGTCGTTGTAACTACATCAGCATAAGGAACCGGGCTCTGGTGAAGTCCTGCTGCAACAAGACCTGCAATGTGTGCCATATCTACGAAGAGATAAGCGCCAACTTCTTTGCAATATCTGCAAAGATATCGAACGGATCTCTCTTGGATAAGCGTGAAGCTCCTGCAACAATCATCTTTGGCTTACATTCATGTGCAAGCTTTTCTGATCTCATCGTAATCCAGAACACCGTCATCATTGACATTGTAAGGTACGAAATTGTAAAGGATACCGGAAAGGTTTACCGGTGAACCATGTGTCAGATGTCCGCCATGAGCCAGGTTCTGTCCCATAACTGTATCGCCTGGTTTGATCAGCGCCTGATATACAGCTGTATTCGCATTTGCTCCTGAATGCGGCTGTACATACATGGTCACATCCAAATAACTTCTTTGCACGTTCAATTGCAAGATTTTCAAGAATATCTACATCCTCGCATCCGCCATAATAACGTTTTCCCGGATAACCTTCTGCATACTTGTTTGTCGGTACAGTTCCCATCGCAAGCATAACTGCCGGGCTTACGATATTCTCTGATGCGATCAGTTCAAGGTTTCTGCGCTGACGGCCAAGTTCTAACTGCAGCGCTTTCCCCCTACTTCTTCATCACATTCAGTAATGTAATTTGTTACATCTTCAATTCTGTTCATTCTCTTTACCTCCTTAGAACCAACTACCTGGTCTTTTTTGCTCCCTTTCGGTGTGCTAAATTCAGAATTTTATCGTTTATATCTGTATTTTTCTGAATATTCCCCTTTTTAGGGTACAAAAAAACAGGCAAAAAGTTTTCGTCATTGAAATCTTTTTTGTCTGCCTCTGTCCGTTCACCTGAAAGATCACCCAGACTTTTTGCGCTATATAGTCCAGACTACTTCTTCGGTACAATACATATATATTGTTCTCCAGAGTGTTGTCCGAATATGTTCCTTTGCCTGAGAGTTTCTGCCTGCCCCTTCTGGCTCATGCTATACATTAAATAACGGTGCGCGCTGTCTGTACAACAAGTATCTCACATATTCATCTTCCAACCTTAACGTTAATCCCATTATATAATTGTCGTTACAATTAGTCAAGCGTTAAATAATTTTCTTTATTGTTTATTATTTATCAGAATATTTAACAATTTTTCCCTATAGGCATTGTTTTTATTGACTATTTTTTAACTATATCATCGATTTTCTTTTGTCTATTTTCACACTTTCCAGCATTTCCCTGCCACAAAATAGTTTCCACTAGTAAAGTTGAATGACAAATGGGACAAATATAAGTGTTCAAATTCGATTGTTGTGCCATGGCAGGAGACTAAAAATTATGGAAGCCTCTGCTGACATAATTTTCGCTTTCAGAGGCTCCTCAGAATGGTTGGCACAACGGAATTTGAACACTTATATTTGTCCCATTTGTCTCACCCTCCCAAACAAACTTTTTTATTCCGACTTCCCAAACCTGGGAAATCGGATCTTTTCAAATCTCTACCACAATTTTTTTAATTCCCTGGTGCATCAGGTGCACGAACCGGATGGAAATGAAGAACGGTTCGATCTCATCCTGTCGACGATATCTCTTCGTCATCCCTTCCAGTTCTTCCTCATCATATGCTGCGCAAAGGAAATGCCAGTACAACACGGTCTGCACCCCAGAAGATAACATATGGAATGTATTTTTCATTCTTCTCATCATCAAAGTAAGACATATCCTGTCCTGATGTATTCTGATGCTGTGTCAGGTCGTAATCAGTTCTGTCTGCGATTCCCCATAACTCGCCCCAGCCAAATGGGAAGAGGAATTCAATATCAGTGGTTCCCTTGGAATAGAAGCATAACTCTTCAGTGAATGATCGCTGCAGACGCATCTCATCTTCTTTGATACCAAGAGAGAACAGCCAGTCGATACAGAATTTCTGTCCAGTACTGCAAACCATTCAAGGTCAGTGCCAGGCTTGCAGAAGAATTCAAGTTCCATCTGCTCGAACTCTCTGGTACGGAAAGTAAAGTTACCGGGTGTAATTTCGTTTCTGAAAGATTTACCGATCTGACCAATACCAAACGGAATCTTCTTTCTGGAAGTTCTCTGCACATTCTTAAAGTTTACGAAAATACCCTGTGCAGTCTCCGGTCCGCAAAATATACAGTATTCTTGGCATCCTCCGTAACACCCTGGAAGGTCTTGAACATCAGGTTGAACTGACGAATATCTGTAAAGTTGTGTTTTCCACAGCTTGGGCATGGTACATTGTTATCTTCGATGAATCCATCATCTCTTCCTGGACCATCCATCTACAGAACCTCCCAATATCAATGCCATGCTCCTGGGCATAATCTTCGATGATCTTATCTGCACGGAAACGCTCGTGGCATTCCTTACAGTCCATCAGCGGATCGGAAAAGCCGCCCAGATGTCCGGATGCCACCCAGGTCTGGGGATTCATCAGAATAGCACAGTCCACACCGACGTTGTAAGGATTCTCTGTAATGAATTTCTGCCACCATGCCTGCTTTACATTGTTCTTCAAGCTCTACACCACAGATTACCGTAATCCCAGGTATTTGCAAAGTCCAATTTTGTCCGTAAATTTCCATAACAACCCCTTTTTTTTTTTTCGGATATACAAACCCTCTCTGATTTTTATACCAAAGCGATTTTCTTACAATTTTGTCCATTGTCGGTTATTTCAGACATCTCAAGCATTCCTGCAGACCAGACCGCCCCCAGTTCCTTCCTCCCTCATCGAACACAGAGCTTTTTCCACCGGTGTCCCCGACAATGAACTGCATGGCATAAAGGGTAGACGTGTTTCCGTCATCTGACATTCACTGAACCAAACCACCCTCGCTTGGGACGTCCCTGTTCCCGCATCTGACACACTGAAATGCGGTCCTTTCCCCAGTGCCTTCAGTTCAAATATGTAGCGTACCAGCTCAAATGGAATGATCTTTTTCGTCAGCACGCGCATCGTCTGATAAAGAAGCTTCAGCATTTCCCGCTCGTCATTGGCTTCCCTTGTATAAAAATCTGCAAATTCGAGAAAATAAAATGCATAATATGCCGCTTCCACATCCGTTCGAGTGACTGCAAAATAATTCCTTCGATCTCTGCCGACTGAGAGTGTTGAATTTCTTCCTCATACAGCATAAATTTTCCGAAATTACAAGGCGTACATGCCCCCCCTGCAAGCGGACTGTTCGGTCGTCTTGCCCCTTTTGCAAACGCTGATATTTTCCCTTTTTTTTTGTCAGGATCACGACTCTTTTATCATATTCACCGATCGGTGCTGCCGACAGAATCATCCCCTGTCATTGTTGTTAACTGATTCACTGCATTTGTCCCCGTATTTCTCCGTTTTCGCTTTGCAGACTTCCTTTTTCCCGGTAGGAGAGATAATCCTCCACCCGTCCTGTCCTTGCAAACTGATCCCAGTATTCCTGATTCATCCTTCGGTCACCTTCATCTTTTTCTTATGCCTTTTAAGATTAGGTTCTCCCATATTTTCAGATGCTATACTGCGTAATATCTGCCAGCTGTTTTTCAGAGAAACACCTTGACATTTTTACTCGTCTTCTCGGTATCCGAAGTTTTTGATAATGAAATCACTGTCTCTCCAGTCTTTCTTTACTTTTACCCAAAGCTGGAGATTTTACCTTACATCCGAGCATCTGCTCGATCTCATATCTCGCCGTACTGCCGATCTTTTCAGCATGGATCCCTGCTTGCCAATAATGATTCCTTTATGGGAATCACGTTCACAGATGATCGTTGCCTCAATATCCATCACTTTTTGCCGGACCATACGGCAGATATTTAAAAATCAAATCAATAATAACATCCGTATTTTCTCCACGCAGTGCAGATGCCGGTACAATTTCTGCAAAGTCATAAACTTTACGATAAGTGTCAATGTACTCCAGCATTTTATCCTTGTTATCCAAGGTATCTAATTTATTGATAACCAGAATAACCGGTGTCTTTACGGTCTTTAATTTCTCAATAATATGCTGCTCTCCTGCGCCGATAAAATCACTCGGTTCCACCAGCCATAAAATGACATCCACTTCATTCAATGTGTGTTCTGCCACATTTACCATAAATTCGCCCAGCTTATTCTTTGCCTTATGGATACCAGGTGTATCCACAAAAATAATCTGTCCTCTGTTTTCATCCGTATAAATAGTCTGGATACGGTTTCTGGTAGTCTGCGGTTTATTGGATGTAATTGCAATCTTCTGTCCAATCAGATGATTCATCAAGGTGGACTTTCCTACATTCGGCCGTCCAATCAGTGTTACAAAGCCTGATTTAAAATTTTCCGTCATACTTACTCCTTCTTATGTATGCTGCGGGACTATTACCCACAGCTTTTAATAAAGATTCTTTACTTCTAAGAACATATCTTTTTCTGCTTCTACATTTTCCTCTGCACCGATGACACACAAGGCATCCTGTGCGAGTACCGCTTCAATAAGTCCTGCGAGATTTTTGATGTTTTCCGGCTGTGCATCTAAAACTTCATTTCTCTCACGCTGTAATTCCTCATAAGAAATATTGGTAAGATAAGCACTTACGGAACGCATGCCATTGGCAGCCGGATTCAACGGGGTATCCATATCACTTACTGTTCCGATGATATATTTTGTCATATCACGTTCATCTGCATCAAAAGCTCTTAAATATGCCGGGATACCTTCGTAAATCTCATTGGTGCTCTTAAGGTTCGGGTCACGGTAAGAAGTGAAATATGCATCTCCGTTCCGCATAAATCCGCTCATGCAGCCATATGCACCACCCTTTACCCGGACATTAATCCAAAGATAATCATAGCTTAAAATTACTTTTAAGATACGAAGTGCTCCGGTATAGGAATATCCTTTCGATAAATAATTTCCGGCTCTGGATACATACTGTACTTTGGATGCATCTAAGAAGCCTTCATTCTTTTCTCACAATGGAAGGTAACTGCTTCTCCCTCTTTCTCTCCATCCGGTAAAACAGTTAAGAACTGCGGGAATTTTTCTTCTAACAGCTGATATCCTTCTGCGTCTGCCGTCAGGGAAATCAACAGTCTGTTCTTTACAAATATTTTCTCTGTAAGGCTTCTTAATTTATCCATTAAAAACTGCTTCTTTTCTTCAAAATGTTCTTCTAATTCTGCAATCGTCCGGTACAGTGCAATTCCGCCAACCAGGTCATTGAATCGGGCTACCGGTGAGAAATAAGACATTGCCCGCATGGCAGATACGGAATGTCCGGCAGAGCTTAAGGACATCTGCAGTCTCGATTTGATACGCGCTAAAATCTCATAGAGACGTTTTTCATCTGTAATCTGTGTGCCCATCAGAATCTCAGAAAGAAGTCTAAGCCCCTCTTCCAGATTCTGATAAAGAATCTTGGAACGTACTTCGTATTTTGCATGGAAACTGTCTTTTTTCTTAGTATCCGCATAAATATTAATCTGGGAAGAGATACCGCCGGTCATAAGATTAATCTCATTTGCTAAGTCTGCATAATTATAATGCTCTGTATCCATATAACCAAGTACAGCTTTTAACACCCCAAGGTATGGCAGTTCTTCTTCTGTAATATCACTGATATCAAACATCAGATTCAGATAATGAATGCCATTGGAATAAATGTTGGTATGAATGGTTTCGATGCCATTGCAGCTTACCTTTTCATATACCAGCGGCTGTGCTTCACGCTTCATGTCCTGCCGTTTTAACATCGGAATCTTCATCAGGTCTTCCTTTGGTGACGGCTCTTCCTGATACAGTTTTAAATGCTTTGTATCCTCTACTAACTTATCAATCTCTTCTTCTGATAAACCATTCTTATAAGCTGCCAGTTTCTCTTCTAATTCTTTTTCCAGCCTGGCATTTAAGCCTTTTTCCGGTTCAATGGATACATAGGATTTATGGCTGTTATCCAAAAGATATTTCTGAATCAGTTCTTCAAAATATCCTGTTTCAATCTTTTCCTTTAATGCTGCAAATACGTCTAATATTTTAAGATATAAGAATGGTTCGTCATCATCATAAAGCCAGCTGTCCATACAGGATAATCCATAAATTAATCCCTTCGGGAAATTACCGTAATCTGCTTCACGGAATTTGAATTCTTCACTGTTGATTCCTGCTAACAGGGATTTTCTATTGAGACCGTCTTTGACGATTTTCTTTAAAGTATCCTCGATAATTCCTACAAACTTCTCTTCGTCTTCTTTATTGGCATTCTTTGCCACCACAGAAAAAATTGGCTGTAAGGTGCTGTTATCAAATCCGCCCATGATATCTTTTCCGATTCCTGCATCAATAAGTGCCTGCTTCAACGGTGCTCCCGGTGCACTTAATAGTGCATAATCCAAGACATCAAATGCCAGAGTCAGTTCACTCTCAAGATTCGTTCCGATTGCCACATTATAGGAAAGATATGCATTATCCTCTAAGTTTTCGGAAGATGCAATGGAATATGGCTTGCTGATGGTTACCGGCTTTTCAAAAGGAGCCTGCAGCTGAATTGCGGAATCTACTTCGATTTTATCATAATGGCTTAAATATTCTTTATCGAGAAACTCCAGTTTTTCGTCCATATCCATATTTCCATAAAGGTAAATATAAGAATTACATGGATGATAGAATTTCCGGTGGAAATCAAGGTACTGCTCATAAGTAAGCTCCGGAATTACTTCCGGGTCACCGCCGGACTCATTGCTGTATGTGGTATCCGGGAACAGGGAATTTAATACTACACGGTCTAAGACACCCTCCGGAGAAGAAAATGCGCCCTTCATCTCATTGTATACCACTCCATTGATGGTAACCGGTGCATCTCTATCCTCTAATTCATAGTGCCAGCCTTCCTGTTTGAAGATTTCTTCTTTCTTATAGATATTCGGATGGAACACAGCGTCTAAGTATACATCCATCAGATTAGCAAAATCTTTATCATTGCAGCTTGCCACCGGATAAACGGTCTTGTCCGGGTAAGTCATGGCATTTAAGAATGTATTTAAAGAACCCTTCACCAGTTCCACAAACGGAAAAGCACTGTCTGCTTTTTTCTGTGAAAATTTCATGAATGTCACAAAAGGCAAGCATCATGATGATTCCTGCTGGAAATTTGCGATCCATGCACTCTGTACGAATCCGGCAATAATATAAGTGATAAACGAGATCCCGCACAGCACATATGAAGCTGTGTATTAACAGGATTAATATGATTGCTTTATGCACCAGCAGATGCCATGATCAATTGTATCGAAATCTCAGGTGAACAGTGGTCACCACAAACTGCTCAGCCGCTACATGCGGAGATAGCAATGATCATCATCGTCTCATTCTTTCCTTCTGAAATGCATGTACCCTCGGGATCAGGATCGCGCGCAGGTGCGAGCGTTGGCCCCGGGCAAGACGCGCCTTCTGCGAGACCAGATCGTCCTTCATCTCGACGATGGAACGTTCTTGCCCTACAGGAGGGCCAGCTCATACCGCGATCTGGCCGGTCAGGCCGCCGCCTTGCCCGACCGCGACTGTCTCGCCCACCGGCGCGCCCAGGTATTCCGCGGGCCTCAGGCATCTTCGTGGCCGGGGACGCACGACACGCGCGGCAGGCCATGGCGATGATGGCGAGGTCGGCGCCGAGACTCGTCTGACCTCGGTATGCAGCCGGACCTCGACGGCTTTTCCATCATGGCGGTACACCAGCTGAAGACGAACTTTCCGCGCTGGCGCCGGCGGGCGGCGTGCCCGCCGGCGCCGGGCTTCTCGCCAGAGGGTGGGCTTGTGGCCGCGGGCATCAGCACGCGGGCGGCGCCTCCCGCCGCCGATGCCGCCGCCGCCGACGATGTGGACGGTAACTGTCAGGAGCGAGCGGCGATGAGTGCTTGTCCACTGCATCATACTCGGCGTAGACCGCGCATGGCCAGATACGCGTCAGCAATCATCGGTCTGATCGTTCCGGCGCGCTGCCAGTGGCACATCGTTAGCAGCCTGGTGGCCAGCAGGACGTGCGGGACGGATGTCGTCTTCGCGGTCTTCAGTATTGACCTTGATTGAACCATTCCGGGTCCGCGAGGAATTGCGCGCGAAAGCCCGCGCCGTCGAGCTTACGCTTCGGCGATGGACTTTGCGCGCGGCCGCGAGCGTCAGTGACGGCCCGCGCGCGACGGCAGGGATGATCAGGGCGATTAGCGCTTCAGTGCTCCGACCTCGGCGGGATTTGCGTTTTCGAGCCTGCCATAGGCCGGCGGGTGCGCCCAGTACCAGGCATTATAGGTGCCGTGTCGCGGATGAAGCATGTCGTAGCCCGCGTCCTGCGGAATTTCGCCGCGATCTCGGACTCTGCCGCGCCGCCGGCCTCGACGTGGCCTCGCCGGGCAGCGCGCCTGGCGGAAGCGCGGTGTTCTTGGGGCGACAGGAATAGCGCAGCATTTCCAGGAGAATCCCGGCCGCAGGCGACTTGATGGCCTTGACGATCTCTCGCGCGGCGAAGCAGTAGCAGTTTTTGAACTCCCGCCGTATTCGTTAAAGCAATACGTAAT
>VOFC01002933.1_pt1 | contig 15598 bp, 20 predicted proteins | sample 5384161 | NCBI WGS metagenome assembly VOFC01 (sample SAMN12384722, study PRJNA508395) | human gut metagenome | isolation source: healthy gut B | host: Homo sapiens | reverse complement strand
CTCGGGATCAGGAGTGGTGCACGAGCCCCGCGCCTACGTCCCAGGCCTTCGTCGGATCCTTTTTTCGAATTCGCGGGCCTTCTTGTAGACCGCCGCTCTGGGAGGTGCTTGCGGACGCCCAGAAGTGCGTGTGCTTGCTCAGGTAGTAGCGGTAGATCGTCGCGGGAATGACGCGCCAACCTTCGCGGTCGCCGTCGACGGCGCTGTCGCCCTTGTATTCGACCTTGTTGCCCATGAGGACGATCGAGATCTTCTGGGCGCCGAAGCGCTTGGAGAAGCCGAGCGAAGCGCGTGCGTGTCGACGCCGCGTTCGGACTGGCGATGCCCGGGCCGCCGGCGGCGGCCGGCGTGAAGATAGTTGAAGTAGCTGCCGCCGAGCGCGCGGCCGTCACGAATGAACTGATAGCCGAAGTGCAGGCCCATCGTGGGTTCGGGCCAGTAGCTGCCCAGAAGCGCGATGCCGTATTCGTCATTAGGTGTGACGGTCGCCGTCTTCAGCGAGTCGCTGTCGATGTAGGTCGGAATGACCGCGAACTTGAAGCTCTCGCCGATGTAGGTGAGGGCGAGGTGCGCTGAACTGGTCGCTCTTGCCGCGGCTCACGGAGTCGTCGTCACGGCCGTTCGAATACATGGCGGCGACGTGGAAGCCGTTGACGCGGGGCGAGTTGTAGATGACCGAATTGTTGTAGTAGTAGCCCGAGGAGAAGATCGGCGTGAGGCCGGCGTTCGGGAAGTTCGTGCCCATGGGCGACGGGTTGATGTGCGGGCACAGACCGAAAGTCGCCGTTGCCCGAAGATGTTCGCAAGACGTCCTGCGGCGAGCTCGCCCCATTCGCCGCCCACGGCGACGAAGGCTTCGTTGAAGAGAATCGGATCCCCGGACGTGTTCTTGTTGTTGAATTCGCCGCTGTCGGGCTTGAAGGGCGCGGAGAGCTTCAGACGGACGTAGTTGCCGCCGTGGAGGTTTTCACGGGCGCGCAGGTGGAAGGCCGAGGTTTCGTCACCGTTGGGCATCATGCGGGCGCTCGTGGTGCCGTTGGCGTGATGGATCTGGAAGCCGGTGTCGATGAGGCCGTGGATGCTGAAGCCTTCCTGGAGGGCGGGAGCGGGGAGGTTGATGCCGGGGCCGCCGGCGAAGGCCGCGCCGGCGAAAGCCATGGCGACGGCGGCAAGGGCGCCTGCGTTTGCAGGCGGCCTGAGTTTGGTCGGCCGTTTTTGCGACAAAACGAAGATTAGAGAATGCTGTGGGCCCTGTCTCTTGTGAGGATTCCCGTGCCGATTGTCTGAAAGCGATGTTGTGTTTCTCGAAAATCGGCAAATCCTCGGGAAACTACGAAGTCGGATATTGGAAGGTCGGACCCTCCTTTTCCTCATGAAAGACGTACACGAAGAGTGCCATCACCCAGCGAAGCAACGTGTCGCCGTCGTTGCGTTCGTGCCAGAGAAGGTGTGGCCTGTGCACCATGCCCGAGAAGATGGGCGAGAGCGCCGAAATGGCGATGCCCGCGTCCTGCGCGCCGCGGATCAGGACTTCGGGCATGATGCCCACGAGGTCCGTCGCCGCAATGAGCGCGGGCTGAGGCAGGATGTAGGCCGAGCGGACCTGCGTGCGGCCGGGCAGGTTGCGGCGCGCTTGGTCGGTGTGAGCCGGCGGGGCGATCCCGCTCCCGGGCGGAACGTGCACGCTGATGTTGGGCCAGCGCGCGAGGTCCTCCTCGGTGAGCTTCCTTTCGGCGTGGTAGATCGCCTCGAGCGGATGCCCGCGGCGCACGACGTAGCGGTACGGCGACTCGAGAATGCGCACGCTGCGGATCCCGGGCGACGTCTTTTCCGTCGGAAAGATGCCGAAGTCGATTTCGCCCGTGCTCAGCTTGCCGACGAGGTCCGATTCGATTGGCAGGATCTGGAAGTCGAGATGCGGCGCCTTGTCAATGATGGCGGGAATCACCTTCGTGAGAATCGAAACCGCGCCGAAGTCTGCGCAGGCGATGCGGATGAGGCGCTGGGCCTGCGCGGGATCGAAGACGGAGGCTCGAACAGGTCGTCGAAGCCGTCAAGCAGCATGATCGCCTTGGGCAGAAGGGCCATGGCGCCCGGCGTGGGCATGAGGCCGCTGCGGCTGCGTACGAAGAGCGGCTCTCCGAAGGTCTCGCGAAGGTGCGTGAGCATGCGGCAGGCGGACGACAGGCTGAGGTTGAGCTTTTGGGCGCTGACGGTCAGGGACTGAAGGCGGCAGAGCGTCACGAAAGAAGAAGAAGGTCCCTGCTGGCTCAGGGAGGACTGAATCATGGTGCTGGTCCCGGGCTGAAAAAAAAAACGACGTTCGGGTGGATGCTCGAACTCCTTCTGCGGCAGGTGCTTTGATGGATCCATGAGGTTAGCACGAAGCGTTTCTCCGGTGTGGGCGAGCCGGTTGGGAATAACCCGAACGGCGCGCACGAAATCGCCAGATCTGACAAAAGGCTCATGGCCGAATTCGCAAAATGGAGGAGGAATGAGCTTATGGAAGGCAGAAAACACGCTCTGTAACATTCGGAACGTAGGGCGGCGGCTTGACTCGTCCCGCCTCATCCGACCAGTGCGTCGGGCGTTTCGCGGATGCGGACGTCCGCGCGACATTCACAAAGGAATAGAGAAGATGAACCGCAGAAAGTTTTTGAGCTGTGCCGTGCTTGCGGCGACCGCGGGCGCCACGGGCGGCGCCGTGGCCATGGGCACCGCCTCGGGCTACAACGTCGTGGGCTTTGCGGCCCTTACGGTCCGTTGGGCGAGGTGCTCGTCAATCCGTACGGCATTGCGCCGCTCACTGCCATCATCAAGAACGGCGGCTATGAACTTCTCGATGCCGACGTGCGCGTCGTGCCGAAGAAGGGCGGTCAGGAAATCGCTTACAAGGTCTCCCGCTCCCAGCTCCTCACGCACGGCGGCGTGCCGGTCTTCGGTCTGTACGCCGACTACCAGAACCAGGTCGAAGTGACCGCCAGAAGCGCTTCAAGGGCCAGGTCGAAACCGTCAAGTTCACCTACGATCTACGCCGGCCCGATCACCGGCATTCCGTCCGGCGCCCCGCACGAAAAGAGCCTGATGTTCAAGGCCAACGTGAAGAAGGTCTCCAAGAAGTTCGCCGACCGCCTCTACTTCGTCAACAACCTCGGCACGCCGAACGCCCAGACCATGCGCACCATCTGAACAACCCGATGGGCGGCGCCATGACCTGGCAGTTCCCGCCCAAGACGGTCATCATCGACACGAAGGGCGAAATCCGTTGGTTCCTCGACTACCGCGACCTCTGGAAGCCCGAGGATCCGTATTCCAACGGCGTGATGATGGGCTTCCACCAGAATCCGGACGGCTGCCTCACTTTCGGCTTCGGCCAGCGCTACGCCAAGTACGACCTCATGGGCCGCAAGATCTGGAACCGCCGTCTGCCCAACGCCTACGCCGACTTCTCCCACGCCCTGGATCCCGCCCAGAACGGCCACTACTTCCTGCGCGTCTCCTCCGCCGACCTGCGTCGCGCCGATGAAAAGCGCGTGCACACGGTGCGCGACGTGATCATCGAAGTCGACCAGAACGGCACGGTAGTCGACGAATGGCGTCTCTTCGACATCCTCGACCCGTATCGCTCCGACGTGATCAAGGCCCTTGACCAGGGCGCCGTGTGCCTGAACATCGACCCGTCGAAGTCCGGCCACACGCTCTCCGCCGAAGAGCTCGCCAAGCAGGAGGCCGAAGGCGGAATTCGGCGACATCGCCGGCGTGGGTCCGGGCCGCAACTGGGTGCACGTCAACTCCGTCGACTACGACCCGACCGACGACTCGATCATCATCTCCTCGCGCCATCAGTCCGCCTGCATCAAGATCGGCCGCGACAAGAAGGTCAAGTGGATCCTCGGCGCGCCCAAGGGCTGGCGCTCTCCCTGGAAGGAGGCTCTGCTCACGCCGGTCTCCGCCAAGGGCCAGAAGCTCAACTGCACGGACGTCGAGTGCACGGACACCGACTTCGACTGGACGTACACGCAGCACACGGCCTTCCGCGTTGATGAAAAGTCCGACAAGCGCTACTGCATGATCTCCGTCTTCGACAACGGCGACGCCCGCAATCTCGACCAGCCGGCCCTCGCCTCGATGAAGTACAGCCGCGCCGTCATCTACAAGATCGACCAGAAGAACATGACCGTCGAGCAGGTCTGGGAATACGGCAAGGAACGCGGCCACGACTGGTACAGCCCGGTCACGTCGCTCACCCGCTACGAAGCCGACAAGGACTCCGTCATGGTGTACTCCGCCACGGCCGGCATGGACTTCAGCCTCTCGGGTGGCTCCTCGACGCCTCCGCGTCCTGTTCTTAATGAATTCGAATGGGGCGCCAAGGAGCCCGCCGTCGAAATTCAGATGAGCCCGGGCAGCGGCTACCGCGCCTTCCCGATCAGCGTGAAGAAGGCCTTCACGGAAAACTGATCCTGAGGCATCCGCACGGGCCTCGTGCGGCCCCATGAAGAAAGAAGGACCTCCGGCGACTGCCAGCGCCGGAGGTCCTTCACATTCCGAGGAATGCGTCCCTGAGTCAGAGGCGCCGCTCGACGAGAAGGCCTGGCTCGCCCGCATGGGGCTCGAGGTCCTCGCGGAACAAGAGCGGGGCGTGCTTTGCGGCCGTCTCTGCGGGAATACGTCCGCCCGAGCCAGGCAGGATCGTCTTGAGTTGTGCGAGAGAGAAGCCCCATCGGAATGTGGGCGAGAAGAATCAGGACGCCCGCCTTGAAGGCAAAACTGTGGGCAGCGAGCGCGCCCTGATAGAACGGCGACTGCTCATGAGGCTGGTGCAGGATGAAGAGGAGCACGCCCGTGCCGATCAGCGTGAGGTTGAGGAGCACGAGGCGCGTAGGCGATGCGCTGGCCCGCGTTGTAGCGGCCTTGCGGCGCGGTCGAGGTTCGGCCTTCGCGAGGCGCAGGAACCTGAAGCTTTGTTGGATAGCCGCCGAGATTGTGCAGCCAGGCGAGGAACGGGCGCTCGGTGCGTAGGATTTCGTGCACGAAGCGCCTTGCCCTCGTGCGAGAAGACGAGCCATGCGGCGATGACGATGATGAGCGCGAAGCCCGCGATGAAGTGGACGGAGACGTCGAGGCGTTCCGGGCGTATGCCTGCGCGTGCGGCAGCGGATCCGAGCGCAATGCCTGAGGCGGCGAGCGCCCCGGCAGATGAGGTTGAGGAAGTGGACGATCTGGTCGGAGGGATGGAAGCGCTTGACCGAGGCGTGCCTGACGAGCGTTTGCATAAAGGGGACTCCTGTACGGGTTGTGCCGCGAGCGCCCTCAAGGCGGAATGACGGATCTGCGGCGGGTTGAACGAGCGGCGGGGAGCGAAAGGCCTCCCGAGCGTGTTTTCAATCGCGCCACGAGGTCTTGGGGCAATTTTGGTTCAGACCCGTGTAAAGAAGCGCAAGGACGTGTCGGCAAAGTGGGGAGGAAATCCGGGAAGGACATGTTGAGGGGCATGAAAGGGCGCGGTTCCCGGCGGGAGCCGCGCCCATGCGCATTGTGAACGGTCTGATGAGTTTGCCGCGGTCAGGCCGGCTTGGCGGGCAGGAAGGCCCTGACGGCGAGGATCAGGTCGCGCACGCCGTAGATCGTCATGAAGAAGGCCGAGACGGGGATGGCGGCGTAGGCCCAGCGGACCTGCAGCCAGGGGATCGACTGGAAGGTGGCCTGTGCGCGCAGGACCCAGACGACGCCGTACCAGCAGATGAGCGCGTAGGTGACGAGCTCGATCACGGTGACGGCGAGGCGGCAGCAGTGGCCGAAGTTCGTGCCCGCGACGCGGTCGGTGATGACGTCGACGACGAAGTGGCCGCGCGTGCGCACGAGTTCCATGGCGCCGGGGAAGATCATCCAGACGAGCAGGATCTGGATCCAGTCGTCGGTCTGGGTGAAGTTGTAGACGGGCACGAAGCGCACGAAGACGTTGGCGATGAACATCACGAAGATGCCTGCGAGCGCGAGCGTGCTCACGGTGCGCGCGGTGACGGAGACTGCAGCGGTCGGCCGCCTTGAAGGTTCATGACGGCGGACATCAGGGCACCATTTGGCGAAGCCGAGCGAGACTCGGGGATGAAGGCGACGAGGATCGCCACGATGATCATGATGAGGACGTAGCCCACGGCCTCCTTCGCGATGGCAAGGGACGTGCTCGCCCGTGATCGAGCTCATCACGTAGAGGTTGAGGCCTACGGGCGGCGTGAGCACGCCGATGGCGAGCGAGATGCACATCACGATGCCGAGCTGAACGATGTCGTAGCCGAAGCTCTTGGCAAGCGGCACGAAGATCGGGACGGTGATGAGGAGGATGGCCGTGCCCTCCATGAAGCAGCCCATCAGCACGAGGAGCGCGATGATGAGAAGGGAGCACGGGCGCCGCAGTCGCAAAGGAGGTCGACATGAAGGCGATCGCCTGCTGCGGAATGCGGGTGTAGAGGAGTACGTACTGGAAGAAGCCCGCGGTGGCAATGACGAACATCACCTTGGCGGTCTGCTCGACCGTGTTCCAGAAGATGGCGGGAAGGTCGCGCACCCTGAGCGTTCCGTAAACGAAGAAGCCGAGGAACATCACGTAGAGGGACGCGACGGCGGCCGCTTCGGTCGCCGTGAAGATGCCGCCGAACATGCCGCCCATCACGATGACGGGGGTCATGAGCGCGAAGAAGGCCTCCCTGAAGGCCTGAAGGCGCTCGCGCCAGGGCGCTGGCTCGGTCTTGGCGTAGTTTCGGCGCGCGGAGACCCAGGAGGACCAGCCCATGAACATGATGCCGAGCAGGAGGCCCGGCACGGCGCCCGCCGCAAAGAGCGAGTTGACGCTCGTCTGCGTGAGGCCCGCGTAGAGGATGAGCGTGATCGAGGGCGGGATGATGGGGCCGAGGGCGCCGCCCGCCGCGATCGTCGCGCAGCTGAACGGGCGCCCGTAGCCCGACTTCGTCATTTCGTTGATGGCGATCATGCCGATGCCCGCCGCGCAGGCGGCCGCCGAGCCGCTCATGGCGGCCATGACGACGCAGGCGACGATGGCAGCGTTGGAGAGTCCGCCCCAGCGGTGGCCGAGGCAGACGCGTCGAAGCCGAAGAGCGACTTGCTCACGCCGCCCACGGTCATCAGGTTCCCCCATGAGAAGGAGGAACGGAATCGACATGAGCGTGATCCCCGAGACCTGCGCGAACATGCGCTGCGGCACGAGGGAAGAGGCGTGTGGGGTCGCCGCCCGCGAAGAGGAAGGTCGCGATCGAGGCGAATCCCATGGTCACGGCCGTGCTGACGCCGAGAAGCATCAGCAGGAGCACCGCCCCGAAAATGACGAACATCAGCATGGATGAGCTGCCGTGCTTACTTGGCGCGGTTGGCCTCGACGGCGTCGAGGGAGCTTCTTCATCTCGTCCTTGCCCGCGAGCTCGCCAATCTTGTCGTAGGCGGGCTTCATGAGCTTCACGAAGGAGTCGCGGTCGGGGTTCGTCACGTGCATGCCCTTCTTCTTGAGCTCCTCGATGACGGCGGCTTCACCGTGGCTGATGCGGTCGCGGGTGAGGTTCTGCGCCTTGACGGCCTCTTCCTTCAGGATGGCCTGCAGTTCGGGCTGGAGGCCCTCGAGGAACATCTTGTTGAAGAAGGACCTGGCAGTCGAAGTAGTGGTTCGTGAGCGCGAGCTCGTCCTGGGTTTCAAAGAGGCGAGTCGGCGAGAATCGTGAAGACGGGGTTTTCCTCGCCCGTCACGACGCCCTGCTTGAGGCTGGTGTAGAGCTCGGAGTAGGCGATCTTCTGCGTGTTGGCGCCGACGGCGTCGAAGGCGGCGAGAAGGCCCGTGGCGGGCGGAACGCGGATCTTGACGCCCTTTGAGGTCGGCGGCGGGAGTTGACGGGCACGCCCTTGGTCGTCGTCTGGCGGAAGCCGTAGTCGAACATGGAGAGGCCGACGGCGTCGTGCTGGGCGAGGCCTCGTTCATCCAGGGCATGACGAAGGCGTCGATCGTGCGGTGGGCGTGATCATAGTCCTGAAGAGGAACGGAGCCGTCATGGCGTTGAGCTTCTTCGAGTACATGGCGAGGTTGCCGGAGGCTCACGACCGCGCTGTCGAGCGCGCCGAGCGTGACCTGTTCGGCAAGCGCGGGCTGGTCGCCGAGCTCGCCTGCGGGGTAGACCTCGACCGTGACCTTGCCGCCCGTGCGCTCGGAGACGTTCTTCGCGAACTGGAAGCGCGGCCTCGTGGTGGGCGTGCGAGACGGCCGCGGTGTGGGCGAGGCGGATCGTCTGGGCGGAGAAGTCGGCGGCACCGGCGACGGCGCACGCAAGGGCGGCCGCGACGGCCACGGCGGCGGTCTTGATGAAGTTGGGCATTGTGTGGGCTCCCGCTGTTGTCTGTCCTGAACCTCCGCCCATGGGCGAAGGCACATGTCGTTTTTGAAGCTAAACATTATAACGGGAGCCGCCTGCGGCCGAAAGACGGTGATAACGCGCGCCCGCAACAGATTCGCGAGGCTCTCCATATGCAGACGACTGCCGCAGAGGGATGAAGAATAGGAGGACAATTTCATGTCATCGTATGGGAGCACGTACCGTATGAAGATTTCGCGGACCATATGATAATTCCCCCGAGGTAGTACTTTGGGGGTAGGCCTCATATCCAATGCGCGACTTTTGCCGTATGAGAGGCGCTTCGGGGACGTTTAGACTGTGCTCAAACGGTCGCAAAAGGCGGACGGGTGCCCTCGCTCCCGCTTGCCGGCTCAGACGCACGGACCGTTGAAACGACGGGCCCGGCGCAGCGGGAGAGCTGCCAGGAGGCCCTCACCGGAGAAGATCCTATGTTTGAAACGCAATACGAAGCGCTGCGGCGTCAGGGCATTTCCCGACGCAGCTTCCTGCAGTTCTGCTCCCTCACGGCCGCGAGCCTGGGGATTGGAAGCGCGGGCGCCAAGGGACATCGCCGAGGCGATGGAGACGAAGCCCCGCACGCCGGTCATCTGGCTCCACGGCCTTGAATGCACCTGCTGCACCGAATCCTTCATCCGCAGCTACCATCCGGTCGCCAAGGACCTGGTGCTCTCGATGATCTCGCTCGATTACGACGACACGATCATGGCCGCCGCCGGTCATCAGGCCGAGGCCGCCCTCGAGGACACGATCGAGAAGTACAAGGGCAACTACATCCCTTGCCGTTGAGGGCAACGTGCCGCTCAACGACGACGGCGTGAACTGCATTCCCGGCGGCGAGACCTTCCTGAGGAAGATCAAGCACGTCGCTGCGGGCGCCAAGGCCGTCATCGGCTGGGGCTCCTGCGCCGCCTGGGGCTGCGTGCAGGCCGCCAAGCCCAATCCCACGCACGCCGTGCCGATCACGGAGATCATCACGGACAAGCCCATCGTGCTCGTGCCCGGCTGCCCGCCGATTCCCGAAGTGATGACGGGCGTGGTCACCTACATCCTCACGCTACGACCGCCTGCCGCCGCTTGACCGCATGGGCCGTCCGAAGATGTTCTACGGCCAGCGCATTCACGACAAGTGCTACCGCCGCGCCCACTTCGACGCGGGCCAGTTCGTCGAGAAGTTCGACGACGAGGCGCCAAGCTCGGCTACTGCCTCTACAAGGTGGGCTGCAAGGGACCGACGTCCTACAACGCCTGCTCGGCCATCCGCTGGAACGAGGGGCCTCTCCTGGCCGGTCCAGTCGGGCCACGGCTGCATCGGCTGCTCCGAGCCCAACTTCTTCGACAAGGGCTCCTTCTACGAGCACGAGACGACGGTCCTGCCTCCGGGCTGGGGCGGCATCGAGGCGACCGCCGACAAGGTGGGCCTCGCGACGCTCGGCGTCGTCGGCGTCGCGGCTGCCGCGCACGTGGCCATGTCCGCCGTGTCGCAGGCCCGCGCCAAGAAGACCAACAAGGACATCGGAGGTAAGGAAGAATGAGTGAACGCAGAATTGTTGTGGATCCGGTCACCCGAATCGAGGGTCACCTGCGCGTCCAGGCCACGCTCGGCGACGACGGACGAATCGCCGACTCCATGAGCACCGGCACGATGTGGCGAGGCCTCGGGTCATTCTCAAGGGCCGCGACCCGCGCGACGCCTGGGCCTTCGTCGAACGCATCTGCGGCGTCTGCACGGGCATTCACGCCCTTGCGGCCGTGCGCAGCGTCGAGGACGCCCTCGGGATCAAGATCCCGAAGAACGCCAACATCATGCGCAACCTGGTCAATGCCACGCTCTACGTGCACGACCATCTGGTGCACTTACCAGCTCTCCGCGCTCGACTGGGTCGACGTGGTCTCGGCGCTTGAGGCCGATCCCCGCGAAACCGCGGCGATCCAGCAGAAAAATCTCCCCGAGTCATCCGCTTGCCTCCGTGGGCTACTTCCGCGACGTCCAGAACCGCTTGAAGAAGTTCGTCGCGAGCGGCCAGCTCGGCATCTTCAAGAACGGCTACTGGGGCCATCCGGCCATGAAGCTGCCGCCCGCCGTGAACCTTCTTGCCGTCACGCACTATCTTGAAGTGCTCGACTTCCAGAAGGAGATCATCAAGATCCACACGATCCTTGGCGGCAAGAACCCGCATCCGAACTATCTGGTCGGCGGCATGGCCTGCCCGATCAACATGCACGATACGGGCGCCCAGGGCACGATGGTCAACGAGGTGACGCTCAACTACATGCGCGACATTGCGAAGCGCTCGCTCGAGATCGTCGAGAACGTCTATCTGCCGGACATCAAGGCCATCGCGGGCTTCTATCCCGAATGGTTCAAGTACGGCGCGGGCCTCTCAACAAGAATGTCCTCTGCTACGGCGAATTTCCCGAAATCGCCAACGACTGGTCCGATGCCTCGATGCAGCTGCCGCGGGGCGCGATCATCAACGGCAACCTCAACGAGGTGCACGACGTCGACCTGCGCGACCTCAACGAGATCCAGGAATTCGTGGACCACTCGTGGTACCGCTATCCGGACGCCAGCAAGGGCCTGCATCCGTGGGAAGGCATCACCGAGCAGGCCTTCGAGCTCTCGAAGGGCTCCGTGGGCGACAAGACGAAGTTCGAATGGCTCGGCGCCGACGGCAAGTACTCCTGGATCAAGAGCCCGCGCTGGAAGGGCCACATGATGGAAGTCGGTCCGCTCTCGCGCCTCGTCATGGGCGTCGCCAAGAACGTGCCGCACATCAAGGAGCCCGCCATGGCGCTCCTCGAGGAGCTCAACGCGCCGCTCGAGGCCGTCTTCTCGACGCTCGGCCGTCACGCAGCCCGCGCGCTCGAGTGCCGTTGGGCCGCCCAGAAGATGGTCAGTACGTCGACGATCTGACGGCCAACATCCGTGCGGGCGACGAATGCGCCGCCAACATGGAGAAGTGGAGCCCAGCACCTGGCCCAAGGAAGCCCGCGGCGTGGGCTTCTGCGAGGCCCGCGCGGCGCCCTCGGCCACTGGTGCGTCATCAAGGACACGCGCATCGCCAACTGGCAGGCCATCGTGCCGACGACGTGGAACGCGTCGCCGCGCTCTCTCCCCTCGGGCGAGCTCGGCGCCTTCGAGCAGAGCCTCATCGGCACCCCGGTCGCCGTCGAGGACCAGCCGCTCGAAATCATCCGCACGATCCACAGCTTCGACCCGTGCCTGGCCTGCGCCACTCATCTCCTGAGCCCGAAGGGCGAGGAACTCTGCAGCGTCAAGGTGCGCTGATGGGAGGCCGCTATGAAAAATCGATCCCGTCACTTTTTGAAGTCGATGCGAGCGGAGGCACCCGGCCCGTATACGTCTCGGGAGGCCCCGGTCCGAGTCTGGCACTGGTTGATGGCCGTCGCGATGTTCGCGATGATCATCACCGGCTACCTGATCGGCCGACCGCTTGTCTCCAACCTCGGGGACACGTGGATCACCTACGACTTCGGCTACGTGCGCATGGTGCACTTCGCCGCGGGGCTGTTCTTCACGGCGCTCTTCATCTACCGCCTCTTCTGGGTGGCGGTGGGCAACCGCTACGCGAGGATGATCTTCTTCCCGCCGCTGTTGTCGATGAAGTGGTGGAAGGGCGTGTTCGCCCAGGTCGCCTACTACCTCTTCATGAGGAAGTCCGCACCTGAATACGCCGGCCACAACCCGCTTGCGCAGCTCGCCATGTTCGCGATGTTCGTGCTCGGCTCCTTCGTGATCATCATCACGGGCCCCACTCGCGCTCTACGCGCAGTCCTGGGGCTGGGACACGAGCTGGATGGCCTGGTTCGGCTGGGTGTTCGTCCTCTTCGGAGACGCCCAGGCGGTCCGCACGGTGCACCACGTGATGATGTACGTGTTCATCCTCTTCAGCATCGCCCATATCTACATGAGCTTCCGCGAAGACGTCATGGGCGGCGCCACCACGCCTCTCCTCGATGAGCACCGGCCTGCGCATGTTCAAGGAGGACCATCACGGTTGAGCCTGATTGTCTCAGGTGACTGAAGCCGCAAAACAAAGGGGCCCGTTCAGGCAGTAATGCCGGACGGGCCTCTTTTGTTGTCTTGTTTCTTCTTTTTCTGGTCCTGAAGTGGGTTGGGATGCTGAGGACGCAGTCGGGCGTCCGAGGATGCGGAGCCGGGCCAGCCCGACACTTTTTCTGCGGGCGGCCGCTCCATGGGTCCGCATTATGCTCCTAAAAACCGACTGAGCGGTATTTGTTGTTGAGGGAAAGTGTCATGAGGGAAATTCCGACCTGTGGCACAGATTTTGCATAAGCCTTGATGCTCAAAGGGAAGGGTAATCGTTATTGGTGAAAATCCTAAGGGATTGTCCTAGGTTTTTAGCTGATGTAAAACCGACCGACGGAATGTATTGGTGTATGATGCGTACCGTCGTGTTCTCCCACACTCCAAGCAGTTCCTCAGAGGACCGTCCTCAGGGGAACTCATCTTAAGGACCAGCCAAAATGTTCAAGAAGACTCTTCTCTCCGCCGCCGCTCTTCTCGCGGCCGGCACGCTTCCGCTTCCGTCTTCGCCGCCCGGTGACCGCCGAGGGCACGGGCGTGGGCAAGCACGGCGACATCACGGTCGCCGTGACGTTCGACGCCGGCAAGATCCAGGACATCAAGATCGTCAAGAACGCCGAAAACCCGATTCTCGCCAAGAAGGTCTTCACGGACCTCAAGGATCAGGTCGTGGCCCTCTCCTCCACCGACGTCGACCTCATCTCCGGCGCGACGTTCTCCGCCAAGGGCTTCATCGACGCCGTCAACGACGCTGCGAAGAAGGCCGGCGTGACGCTCGCCAAGGCCGACAAGAAGGCTCTCAAGAAGGCCGCCCGCGAACTTCCGAAGACCTCGAACTACGACGTCGTCGTGATCGGTGCGGGCGGTGCGGGCTTCTCCGCTGCCATCACCGCCAGGAACGCCGGCGCCAACGTCGTCCTTCTCGAAAAGATGCCCGCCGTCGGCGGCAACTCGCTCATCTCGGGTGCTGAAATGAACGTCGCCAAGAACTGGGTCCAGCCCAAGCTCGGCATCAACGACGACTCTCCCGAACTGCATGCCCAGGACACGTTCAAGGGCGGCGACGGCAAGGGCGACATGAAGGTCATCAACGTCATGACGCACGAAGCGCTTGACGCCGCCAAGTGGTGCCGCGACTACCTCGGCGTTCGCTTCGAGGACGACAACCTCTTCTTCTTCGGCGGCCACAGCCGCAAGCGCGCCCTGATTCCGGTCGGCCACACCGGCACGGAATTCATCGCCAAGTTCCAGGCCAAGGCCGATGAGCTCGGCATCCCGGTCATCACCAACATGAAGGCCGAAGAGCTCATCAAGGACAAGGACGGCCGCGTCGTCGGCGTCAAGGCCACGATGGACGGCTCCGAATACACCTTCAACGCCAAGGGCGGCGTCGTGCTCGCCACGGGCGGCTTCGGCGCCAACCCCGAAATGGTCAAGAAGTACAACCCGAAGATCGACGAGCGCTTCAAGACGACCGACGCTCCGGGCACCACAGGCGAAGCCCTTTACATGGCCGAACGCGCGGGCGCCCAGCTCGTGAACATGGGCTACATCCAGACCTACCCGATCTGCGACCCGATCTCGGGCGCCATTGAGCTCATCGCCGACGCCCGCTTCGACGGCGCCATCATGCTCAACCAGGAAGGCAAGCGCTTCGTCGAGGAACTCCAGCGCCGCGACGTGCTCTCCGAAGCCATCCTCAACCAGACCGGCCGCTACTGCTGGGTGCTCTGGAACGACAAGATCGGCAGCATCTCCAACACGGTCAAGGCTCACGCCAACGAGTACGAAGCCTTCACGAAGCAGGGCGTCATGACGACCTGCGACGACCTGAAGTGCATCGCCGACTTCACGAAGATCCCGTTCGACCAGCTCCAGAAGACGGTCAAGCGCGTCTCCGACATGGCCGGCAAGGGCAATGACAAGGACTTCAACCACCGCTCCGGTCTCGTCGACATGCAGCAGGGCAAGTACTACGTCATCAAGGCCGTCCCGTCCACCCACCACACGATGGGCGGCGTGCGCATCAACGAAAAGGCCGAGGCCCTGACGGCCGAAGGCAAGGTCATCCCGGGTCTCTGGGCTGCGGGTGAAGTGACCGGCGTCACGCACCGGCGTCCTCCCTGCAAACCCATGCGCCGCGCCCCGTTTCAACGCATCAGGGCGTAAAATCGGGTCAGTGACCACCACCATCTACCTACATTTCCGGCAAGCATTTCCCATGAGCAGTGAAAAAGGCCCTCCGAACCCGCGCAGCCATCATCGCCGCCGCCCGCGGCATCATCCTCAAGGAAGGCATCGGTTGCGCTCACCATGGACCGCGCGGCCCAGGCCGCAGGCATGAGCAAGGGCGCGTGCATGTACCACTTCAAGAACAAGCGCGCGCTCCACGCCGCGCTCATCGAGGACTACGCCGCTCATCTCGACGGCCAGATGAAGCGCCACGAGGCGCGCTCCTCGAGGGAACCGTCCCGGCGAGGGCTGCTTTCGTGCCGGGATTCGTCGAGTGGTTCAAAGACCTTCGAAGCCGACAGCCCGCGACTGGGCCGGCGTGGCGTCGCGCTGCTGCTCCAACTTCGTGCACGACGACGAGCTCATGAAGCCCGTGCGACTGGTACCAAAGCTCTGGTTCCGCATCCAGGCGCTGCCCGAAGCGGAGCGCCTGCCTCGATTCGTGGCCATCATGGCGCTCGAGGGCTTCTTCTATACTCGCAAGTTCGGCGTCAATCCGCCCTTTGCGGAACTCAACGCAGGCCTACGGCTTCATCAACGAAAAGCTCGTGGGCGAGGGCGCCGTCAGAAGAACGAAGGACGTCGCCTGATTCACGTCTTCCCCAAGCATGCATTGTCCTGCGGCGGAGCGCCGGCTTTCGGGCCGTCTTCGTTGCGCGTTTTGCGCATCCCGAAGAAATGCGCATAGACTTTGCAGTCTCACCACTCAGGTTTTTTTCAAGGAGCCGTCCATGACCGCCATGACCGAACTTTTCTATCGTGACCCCTATGCCTGCAAATTCACTTCGAAGGTGACCTCGTGCGTGGAAGGCGAAATGGGCTTCGAGGTCATGCTTGAAGACACGGCCTTTTATCCGGAAGGCGGCGGACAGCCTGCGGACCA
>VOFC01007160.1_pt1 | contig 15612 bp, 26 predicted proteins | sample 5384161 | NCBI WGS metagenome assembly VOFC01 (sample SAMN12384722, study PRJNA508395) | human gut metagenome | isolation source: healthy gut B | host: Homo sapiens | reverse complement strand
TTACGTATTGCTAGCACCGCAAGAGGATCAGAATGACGATACCGAAGCTCGGGATGTAGTTGCGTAGGAAGTCGAAGACCGGAATGACGAACCAGCGGTTCACCCAGCCGAAGATACCCCAGCCGAGCGGGATCAGGCGCTCCATGCGCAGGTCGTCGTCCTCGGCGAGGCTCACCCCTTCTTGAGGATCAATATTTGTTCGGGCCGAAATAGAAGGCGAAAATCATACCCTTCGGTCGCGGCGTCGTAAGGGAACGGTCATCCGCGCCGTAAAATCCTTGATGTAACCCGAACCGGGCTGCGCCGTCGTGAAACCGAGGTCGGCATAGGAGATATTGTGCTGCGGCGCGATGAAGACCGACGAGAAGAACTGCTGCTTGAAGGCCCCAGTCGAGCGACGAGGTGATCTGCTTCGACTTCGACTCCTCGCTCATGCCCAACTCCTCGATCGAGCGTTCGCCGGGGAAGCGATAGGCCAGCGTGGTGTACATGTTCTCGTTCTTGAAACCCTTCTCGTTCTGGTAGGGAGGTGTTCGACCACTCGATGCCGATCTGCGTCTGGTTGGCCATCTCGCGGGCCATGTTCACCAGGCGGACATCGAAATCCACAAAGGTAGTCGCGCTCGGGAGCCGCCGTGTTGTGGATCGTATAGCGGTATTCGAGGCTCGCATCGCCGGCAACGGGAAGACGCATGACCACGATGCGGCTGCCGTCGGCCGCCGTCTCGACGGGGGCCGCCTCGAAGACGTAGTCGAGCGTATTGACATTGACGTTGTTGAGTCCGTTCTTCACATAGAAGGTCATGCCGAAGCGGGCCGTGGCCGGATCCATCATCTCGACGGGGTGCTGCTCGGCATCCCGCGGAGCATAACGGTCATACTCCTTGAGCGTCGCACCGATGATCTGGCCGCCGCGCGTCGAAAAGCGGAGCGACAGCACGTCGTTCTCCACCGTGAACTCCCGGCCTCGGCCTCGCGGGCCGCCACGAGATCGGCACCCATCGCGGCAACCTGTTGCTCTCGGCGGGCCGCCAGGGCAACGGAATCCACCCGGGGCGAAAGCCGCCGAATCGGGTTCAACGACAGGTTGTGCGGCAGCCAGCGAATCCTGGTAGGCCTGCCATTCGGCCATCTCCTGCTGGTATTTCTCCTGTTCTTTCGTATTGAAGTAGGCAAAGCCCACGAAGAGCAGGGCAACTACGACACTACCAATGATCGATTTTTTTATCCATCTAACTATGTTTCGTCTCTTTTGTCTGCAGACTGACTATTTCTTCCGGTCGGCATGTTCGAGTGCGGCCTTCACGAAGGCCACGAACAGCGGCGAGGGGCTCAATACGGTGCTCTTGTACTCGGGATGGTACTGCGTACCGATGAACCACGGATGATTCTCGATCTCGACGACCTCCACCAGATTCGTGTCGGGGTTGATGCCCACGGCCTTCATGCCGGCGGCCTCGAACTGGGCGAGATAGTCGTTGTTGAACTCATAACGGTGGCGGTGGCGCTCCGAGATATTGAGTGCTTTCCGTAGGCTTCGGCGGTCTTCGAGCCCTTCCGCAGCACACAGGGATAGGCCCCCAGACGCATCGTACCGCCCTTGGCCGTCACCCCCTTCTGCTCCTCCATGAGATCGATGACGGGGTGAGCGGTCTGCTCCATCTCGCTCGAATTGGCATCGGCGATACCCAGCACGTTGCGCGCGAACTCGATCACGGCGCACTGCATGCCCAGGCAGATGCCCAGGAACGGGATGTTGTTCTCGCGGGCGAAGCGCACGGCCTCGATCTTCCCCTCGATGCCGCGGTTGCCGAAGCCCGGAGCCACCAGGATGCCGGCCATGCGGCCCAGCTGCTCGGCAACGTTCTCCGCAGTGATCTTCTCCGAATTGACGTAGTGGAGCTTGACGTGGCAGTCATTGACGGCACCGGCGTGGATAAAGGCTTCGCTGATCGACTTGTAGGCGTCGTGCAGTTCGGTGTATTTTCCGACGAGGGCGATGTCGATGGTCTTCGAGGGGTGCTTGACCTTCTCGACGAAGGCGCTCCAGGCCGTCATATCGGGCTCCTTATCGGCCGGAAGATCGAGCTTGGCAAGCACCACTTCGTCCAGGTGCTGGGCGTGCATCATCAGGGGCACCTCGTAGATCGAGGGCACGTCGATGGACTCCATGACGGCATTGGCGTCGACGTTGCAGAAGAGGGCGACCTTGCGTTTGAGCGCCGTGGTCAGGGACGCTCGGCGCGCAGCACGAGAATGTCGGGCTGCAGACCGTTTTCGAGCAGCGCCTTGACCGAATGCTGCTGCGTCGGCTTGGTCTTCAACTCGCCCGAAGCGGCCATGTAGGGGATCAGCGTCAGGTGGACCAGCGCGGTGTTCTGGTAACCCAGCGAATAGCGGAGCTGGCGCACCGACTCGATGAACGGCTGCGACTCGATGTCGCCGACCGTGCCGCCGATCTCGGTGATGATGATGTCGTATTTCTTGGTCTGCCCGAGCAGCTGGATGCGGCGCTTGATCTCGTCCGTGATATGGGGGATGACCTGCACGGTCTTGCCGAGATACTCACCCTTGCGCTCCTTCTCGATGACGCTTTTGTAGATGCGGCCCGTCGTGACGTTGTTGGCCTTCGAGGTGGGATGGTTCGTAAAGCGTTCGTAGTGTCCCAGATCGAGGTCCGTCTCCGCCCCGTCCTCCGTGACGTAGCACTCGCCATGCTCGTAGGGATTGAGCGTACCCGGATCGACATTGATGTACGGGTCGAGTTTCTGAATCGTTACCGAATAACCGCGGGCCTGCAACAGACGCGCCGTGGAGGCCGAAATAATACCCTTTCCGAGCGACGATGCCACACCGCCCGTAACGAATATGTACTTGGGTTTCGAGAGTTTCATTTGCCTTGTGTATTGTTCTGTTTTCCGTTTGTTCAATCCTTGTGCGGCTCCTGGGCCGACTCCGACTCGGCCTGCTGGCGGTCGATGAGCTTCACCTTCTCGATCGTGGCGGCCATCTCCTCGCGGGCTCGGTCGATCTTCGAACGGACCTCGGCCACGAGCGCTCGGCGTTCTTCGACTTGGCGAAGAAGCCGATGTTGTTCTCCAGCAGGGCGATCTCCTGCTCCAGCTGACGCACCTTTGTTGTAGAGCCGGTCGCGCTCGGTGCGCAGGCGCCGGTCGCCCGTAGCCCGCAGCGTGGAGACCTTCTCCCGGAAGCGGTTCATCGAGCGGTCGCGCTCCGTTCCGCGCAGGGCGGCAAAGCAGTGCATCGACAGCCGCCTTGTAGCGCTTCTGGATCGCCTCCTTCTGCTTGATGGGCACGAAGCCGATCTCGCCCCAGCGGCGCTGGAAGTCCTTGATCACCTCGTAGCCTCCCGCACGCACGTCGGCTGCGGCCATCTCGTCGAGCAGCGCCAGCTTCCGGCGCAGATTCTCCTCATGCTCGGAATCCACCCCGGCAAAATGGGTGCTCTTGCGCTCGAAGAAGCGGTCGCAGGCGGCGCGGAAGCGCTTCCAGACGGCTTCGGAGTGGCGGCGCGACACGGCCCCGATCTGCTTCCAGCGAGCCTGGAGGGCAATCAGTTCGTCGGTAGTCTTCTTCCACTCCTCGCTGCCGGAGAGCGACTCGGCGGCCTCGCAGATCTCGTTCTTGAGCTGGAGGTTGTGATCCATCTCGGCCTTCAGTCCGGCATAGAACTGGCGCTTGGCCTCAAAGAAACGGTCGCAGGCCGCACGGAAACGTTCGTAGATGCGGTTGTTGTCCTTCTTCGGCGCAAAGCCGATGGTCTTCCACGTCTTCTGGATCTCGAGCAGCTTCTCGCTCGCCCGGTTCCACTCCTTGCGCGTGGTGAAGGGCTGAGCGGCCAGCTCCTCGGTCGTCTCGCAAAGGCCCGTCTTGAGCTCCAGGTTGCGCACCTGCTCGGCCTTCAGCGCCTCGAAATACTCCTGGTGCTGCTTGTTGATCCGGCTCGAAGCCGCCTTGAAACGCTCCCAGAGCGCCTCCTTTGTATTCGTTGGCAACGGGTCCCGTCTCGCGCCACTCGTCGTGGAGCTTCTGCAGCTTGTGGAAGGCCTCCACCACCGAAGGCTCCAGAACCAGTGCCTCGGCCTGCTCGCAGAGCGCGACCTTCGCCTCGTAGTTCTTCTTCAGGTCCAGATCGCGCAGTTCCTTGTTGATCTTGATGAAATTGTAGAAGTTCTCGACGTGCAGGTTGTAGGTCTCCCACAGCTCCTTGACGTTCGTCTGGGGGACGATGCCCGTCTCCCTCCAGCGCTGCTGAAGTTCGCGGAACTTCGTAAAGGTATGGTTGAGCGTCTCGTCGGAATTGACCAGTTCCTTGAGCTCCTCGATGATCTCCAGCTTCGTGGCGAGGTTGCGCTCCTTCTCGGCCTCGAGACCCGCAATAAACTCGTCGCGGCGGCGGCGGTACTCCTTGAAGAGCTCCTTGAGACGCACCTCGGCATCGTCCGTCGAGGGACGAAATCGGCTTCGAACCACCCTCTTCGAGAAAACGGCGGCGGGCGCTCTCCACCTCGGCGCGGCGCAGCCGGTAGAAGGCGATCTTCAACGCCTCGACATCGCGGCGCAGCGACTGAACGGGCTGTTCCTCAAGCATGCGGGCAAAGAGCGCAAGCAGCTCCTCCTTGTTCTTGCCGGCAAACCGGTCCTCGGCGGGCGCGCTCTCCGACTGCTGATGTTCGGCATCCTCCTCCTCATCGGTGGCGTCGCCCAGTTCCAAACCGGCGCTCTGTGCCGCCAGAGCCGCATCCTCCTCCGAGAAATCAACCTGCGCATCCACCGGGGCCTCCTCTTCGAAGTCGGAGACAACCGGTTCGGCGACAGTCCGGATACGGGCCCGGCGGGGACGGGCCGCAGGAGTCGCCTCAACGGCGGGTGCAGGGGTTTCCGTCTCGGCGGCAGACGCAACTGCAGCCTCGGCGGAAGGTTCCGCCGTAACGGACGATTCGGGAGCTGCGGCACTCTCGGGAGCCGCGGGAACGACTTTCACATCTTCAGCAACGGGGCTGACATGCTCTTCGGAAGCAGAGAGGTTCGGTTTTTCAGTAGCCATTTCAGTATGTAATTTCGGGTCCGCCGCAAAGCGGAGGTACATAAATCTCGCAAATATATACTTATTTTTCCCGGGACACCGAAGGTTTTAGCCGGAAATTTCGTATCTTCGCAAAAGTTAATCCGGCCGCCTCCATCCGCAGGACCGCCGGGCCGAAACCGACACATGACCTACCGCATTCTGCTTGTGGACGACGAGGTGGACATCCTCGAGTTCATCCGTTACAACCTCGTCCGGGAAGGCTACGAGGTCTACACGGCCCCAGGACGGTGCCGAGGCGCTTGACCTGGCCGCAAAGTACCGTCCCCACCTGATTCTGCTGGACATGATGATGCCCCGCATGGACGGAATCGAGACCTGCCGCGCCATCCGCCGCAACCCCGAACTGCGCCACACGATCATCGTCTTCCTCTCGGCGCTCGGAGAAGAGGGAGCAGCAACTGGCCGGATTCGACGTCGGCGCGGACGACTACCTGACCAAACCCATCAAGATGAAGCTGCTCGTGAGCCGGATTCAGGCGATCCTCAAACGGATCGACAATACCGCGGAACATGACGCGCCGGCCGCACGGGAGGCCATCACCGTGGACCGCGAACGCCACACGGTCCGATGCGGCGGAGAGGAGATCGCCCTGCCCCGCAAGGAGTTCGCCCTGCTGGAACTGCTCGCGCAAAGCCCCGGGAAACTCGTTCCGCGCGACGAGATCTATGCCCGGATCTGGGGCTCGAACGTCGTGGTCGGCGACCGCACGATCGACGTCCACATCCGCAAGCTGCGCCAGAAAATCGGTGAACAACATATCGTTACGGTCAAGGGCGTCGGCTACAAATATGAGCCGTAACGGTCCGTCGGGAGACCTGCGATGCGGGTCTCGCCCCCGCCTTTCCCGGACGCGCACGACCCTCTGCCGGAATCTTGTCCCTCCCGATTGCGGCCCAAACAATCCATCCCGACAAAATTCACGAAAATTCGGGCACGAAACATAACAATCCGTAAGTATTTTTCTTTAAATTTGCATATTATTTGAAATATACTTATATTTACTTATGATTCGTGAACTCATCGCCGTCGGGCTCGGAGGAGCCGCCGGAAGCATGGCCCGATACGCCCTCTCGTACGGGGTGCTGGCCGGACACACACGCTCCTCGGATTCCCCGCAGGAACGTTCGCCGTCAATGCCGTGGGGTCGCTGCTGATCGGCATTCTGCTCGAAGGCTCTCCTCCTCGGCGGCCGCCTGGCTGCTGGTCGTCGGATTCTGCGGAGGCTTCACGACCCTTCTCGACCTTCTCGGCCGATGCCGTGCGGCTGCTGCGGGCCGGGGATTTCGGACCGGCTGCGGCCTACATGATCCTGAGCATTGCGGTATGTCTCGCCTTTACCGCCGCGGGCATGTGGCTCGGGAGCCAGATGAAGGGTTAGCACATCCGGGACGGCCGTTGCGGCTCCGAAGCGGGGCGGGAAGGCCGGGCCGGCAGGAAGGTGCGGGAGGTTGGCAGGAAGGTGTCGGACAGGAAGGCAGGCCTGGAAGGAAGATGCAGGACTGGAAGGCAGAGCCCGGCAGGAAAAGAGCGGGACACGGAGAAGTGAAGATTTGAGAACTTAAAAAAAGAGAGATTTATGATTATTCTGGTATTGAACTGCGGATCGTCGTCGATCAAGTATCAGGTCATCGACATGGAGGCCGCATCGAGCAAACTGCTCGCAAAGGGAATTGTGGAACGCATCGGTCTTCCGGAGGGCGTTCTGGTGCACAACCCGTAGGCAAGGAGGAGCCCTTCGAGCTGCATCAGCCCATTCCCGACCATACGACGGGCATCCGGCTCGTGCTTGACGCCCTGACCGACCCGCAGCACGGCGTAATCGGCTCGCTCGACGAGGTGAAGGCCGTCGGACACCGCGTGGCACACGGCGGAGAGTTCTTCCCTCGAGCTGCATCGTTACCGAAGAGGTCAAGGAGAAGATCCGCTCGCTGTTCGAGATCGCCCCGCTGCACAACCCGCCAACCTCGAGGGTGTGCTCTCGATCGAAAAGGTCCTTCCGGGCGTGCCGCAGGTTACGGTCTTCGACACCTCGTTCCACCAGACCATCCCCGCCGTGAACTACCTCTATGCCCTGCCCTACGCCTACTACGAGAAGTACCGCGTGCGCAAATACGGCTTCCACGGCACGAGCCACAAGTACGTGGCCCGGTCGGTGCGCCGAACTGGCCAGCCTGGACTTCGAAAAGCGAAGATCATCACCTGCCACATCGGCAACGGCGGTTCGGTAACGGCGATTCTCAACGGAAAGTCCTACGACACCTCGATGGGCTTCTCGCCCCTGGACGGTCTGGTCATGGGCACCCGCTGCGGCCAGGTTGATGCCAGCGCCATCACCTACATCGGTGAGAAGGAGGGCATGAGCTACGCCGAGCTCAAACGATGATGAACAAGAAGTCGGGCGTGAACGGCCTGACGGACATTTCGAGCGACATGCGCGACATCGACCGCGCCTACGACGAAGGGCAACCCCGCGCAATCCTGGCGCGCGATATGTACTACGGACGGATCAAGAAGTTCATGGGCGAATACGCAGCCGAAATGGGCGGCGTCGATCTGATCGTCTTCACGGGCGGCGTCGGCGAGAATTCGAGCGAGATGCGCGAATCGGTCTGCACGGGCCTGGAGTTCATGGGCGTACGCTTCGACGCGGAGGCCAACCAGGGAGCGCGCGGCGTGAACAAGCTGCTTCGGCCGCAGACTCGAAGGTGAAGGGCGCCGTGATCGCCACCAACGAGGAGCCTGGTGATCGCCACGGACACCTACAATCTGGTAAAATAACCCTCGTCGCCCGCCCCGGCAAGGTGGGGATGACCCGACACCAGCAACGGGAAGAAAGAGTGGGGGGGGCAGCCCAAGGAGGCCGACAGTCGTAACCAGAAAGGGCTGAAGAGGCCAGACCGCCCCCGACAAACAGAAGAAAACAACACGAACACTAAAAATTCAAAACCATGATTCAGCATCTTACCGAAATCGTCGAGGAGGCGAGGAAACGGGGTAAAAAACGTCTTGCCGTAGCTTACGGACAGGATTCGCATACGCTGGAAGCGGTCTACGAAGCCTACAAGGAGGGGACTCGTCGGAGCCGACGCTCTACGGCGACAAGACGGTGATCGAACAGGTCTGCACCGAAAGCGGCATCGACATCAAGGCCTTCAACATCGTCAACGAGCCCAATGACGTGAAGTGCGTGCAGCAGGCTGTGGCGGCCGTCGTCGCAGGGAACGCCGACGTGCTGATGAAGGGACTGGTCTCGACGGACAAGTACATGCGCGGGATTCTGAACAAGGAGGCCGGTCTGTTCCCCCGAAGGGCGTGCTGAGCCACGTCTCGATCGTGGAGATGCCGTGCTACCACAAGCTGCTGATCATTTCGGACGTGGCGGTGATTCCACTTCCCGACTTCAAGCAGAAGATGGTGCAGATCGGCTACCTTGCCCGACAGCCAACCTGCTCGGAATCACGACGCCGAAGATCGCCTGCATTGCGCCGTCGGAGCAGCTGCTTCCGAACGTGATCTCCTCGACGGAGGGCGCGCTGCTTGCGAAGATGGGCGACCGCGGCCAGTTGGGCAACGTGATCGTCGACGGCCCGCCTGTCGCTCGACGTAGCGCTCTACAAGGAGGTGGCCGAGCACAAGAAGGTGAAGGGTTCGTCGGTAGCCGGCGATCCGGACTGCCTGCTGTTCCCCAACCTGGAGTCTGCCAACGTCTTCTTCAAGACGGTCACGCACCTGTGCGGCGGAGAGCTGGCGGCGATGGTGATGGGTACGAAGGTACCCTGCGTGCTGACGTCGCGCGGACGACACGAGCAAGACGAAACTCTATTCGATCGCACTGGCCTGCCTGGCCGTGAAGAATAGGCCGCGGAGCGATTCGAACGTTCCACCAACCTGAAACCGAACCGAACCTTATGGGCTACAAAATTTTAGCGATAAATCCCGGCTCAACATCTACAAAGATCGCCCTCTATGACGAGGAGCGGCCTTTGTTGGAATTGAAGCTGCGCCACTCACGGAGGAGTTGCAACGCTTCACCGACGTGATCGACCAGCTGGACTGGCGCCGCGGGCTGATTCTCCAGGCGCTCCGCGAAAAGGAGTTCGACATCAGGACACCTTCGGCCGTTATCGGCCGCGGAGGATTGATCCGGCCGATCCCGCCGGGGTCTACGAAGTCAATTCGCGCATGCGCTACGATCTGCGGAACGCGCAGATGAAACACGCCTGCAACCTCGGAGGACTGCTGGCCGCACAGATCGCGCACATGGCGGGTGTCAAGGCCTACATTGCCGATCCGCCGGTGGTGGACGAGATGGACGACCGGGCACGCATCACGGGAATGCCCATGTGCCCGCGCAAGTCGATCTTCCACGCCCTGAACCAGAAGGCGATTGCGCGTCTCCACTGCGCAGAGAAGGGACTCACCTACGAGGAGACGAACCTGATCGTAGCACACATGGGCGGCGGCATCTCGGTGGCAGCCCACAAGCAGGGCCGAATCGTCGATGTGAACAATGCCCTGGACGGCGACGGCCCCTTCGCCCCCGACCGTGCGGGGAGCATCCCCTCGAGCGAACTGATCAAGGTCTGCTTCTCGGGCCAGTATACGAAGGAAGAACTGCTGAAATTCGTTTCGAGCAAGGGCGGACTGGTCGCCTACCTGGGACCAACTCCGGTGATTCAGGTCATGGAGCGCATCGCACAGGGCGACCAGCGGGCGAAAAAGGTTCTCGAGTCCATGTGTTACAACATCGTGAAGCAGATCGGACCATGGCAACGGCGCTCGGGACGCGTGGACGGCATCCTCCTCACGGGAGGCATCGCCTACAACGAGCCGGTGGTGGAGTATATCCGGCGCCATTGCTGGTTTATCGCCCCGGTAACGGTCTATGCCGGGCGAAAACGAACTGGAATCGCTGGTGCAGAATGCCCTGGTTGTTCTGCGCGGAACATCACACCGAAGGTCTACAAATAGCGGACAAACGAGGGCCGCGCCGTAGATACCCAAAAAGACAGATCGCCTATTTTCGGGCGATCTGTTGTTTTACATGGTGACGACCGTGCGGAAGGCTTCGAGACGGCCTCCCCAGGAGAGGAGCAGATAGACGAGAATCCCGACGGCAATTTCGGCCATCAGCCGCAGCAGGGGTCATCGTCGCAGGCATGGCCGCGGCCGTTGAACCGCACGGCGGCATACATGACCGCCGAGACCAGCGTGACGGGCAGCAGGTCCGCAGGAAGCGTCCGCATGGTCAGGATCGTAAACCGGCGTGCGGCCCAGCAGTTGATTGCGGCCATCGGCGGCGGCGATGACGACCAAGTCCCCAGACGACGGCCATCACGCTGTGGGGAATCGTCACGGCGAAGACGAGGGTCATCAAAATCTTCTTGAGGATTTCGAGCCGGACGATCAGCGGACCCTCTGCACTGGACCTTCAGGACACGTTGGGCAACCAGATCATCGGGATAAAAGAGGCCCGCCACACACGACCTCGAAATAGGGCACCGTAGGCTGCCATTTCGGAGCCAGCAGGCATCGAACATGTCGCGGGCGACGGCGGCCGAGGCCCAACATGCGCCAGGAACATCACGTATGCCATGATCATCACCACCTGGCGGTAGCTTTCGGCAAACTTCGGGATCGTCGCGGATGCGGGCCAGGGCCGGAAACGTGACGCTCTGCACGCTCTGCACGGCGGCCGTCGTGGGCATGTCCTTGATCTTGACGGCCTGCTCGAAGGCGCCGAGGGCCGGGCCGTATAGAGCCTTCCGAAGAAGAACTGCGGAATCTTGCCGTAAAGGGTCGAGATGAGGTCCGTCGCCATGAGGCTCATGCTGAAGGGGGCCATTTCACGCAGGGGAGCCGCGGTGAAGCGCCCCGTCGGGGTCGCCAGTCACTGCAGCCACCACAGCATCGCGGCCCGCACGCCCATGGCCAGCAGCCGCTCGGCCACAAGGCTCCAGATACCGCACCCGAGCGATGGCGAGCACCACGGCAATCACTCCGCTGGCGAACGACGAGAGGAAATTGACCTTCGAAAGCAGCGCGAAGCGGAACTGCCGCGTGAAGATGGCATTCTGCACCGAGCAGAGCGACGAGACGGGCAGCAGCAGCAGGAAGACCGGAGCGATGCGCGCGATGTCGGGCATCGCGTAGTAGCGGGCCGCAAAGGGTGCCAGTGCCAGCAAGCAGCAGGTAGAGCAGCGTCGAGACGGCCATGTTGAAGACAAAGACCGCCTTGTAATCGCTGCCCGTGGGGTCCTTTTGCGCCGGATCAGGTTCTGCGAAAAGCCGCTGTCGGCGACGACCATCGCCACAGCCACGACGGCCGAGGGGATGGCGAAGGTTCCGAAGATCTGCGGATCGAGCCGATTGAGGATCAGCAGGCGCACGACGGTCATCAGGAGCATCGAGCCGATCTTCTCGGCCATGCTCCACGCCACGCCCTGCGGGCAACCTTGTCTTTGAGCTGCTCCTCCAACGCCGTCGGTTGTGGTTCTGGGCCTCGATCTCCGCGTTGCGCTGCCGGATGCTGCGCACGTTGGCGATCTCGATATACGAAGCCCCGCCGTCGGGACCGAAGCTGCCGCCCACGATAGCCAGCAGATCGTCGTCATTGAGTTTGCGGTACTGGTCCAGGAACTCCAGCGCGTCGATCAGGAAGTGGTACTTGTCGCTCAACTTCTGGTTGCGGAGAATCGGGACAACGCCGTACGACAGGGCCAGGATACGCTGCGCATGCAGCTGGTAGCAGACAGCCATCACGGTCTTGCGGCCGCGGAAGGCGGCCAGGTAACGGCCCGTACGGCCCGTCTTCGTATCGAGAACCACGAACTTTACGGGAAGGTTCGTCGAGGCGCGCACGGCCGAACGGGCCAGCTGCGCCGTGATCTCGTGGTTCACCGAAACCATGTCCATGTCGATCATCGGCTGGAAGTGCGTCTCGTCGCGCTCGATGGCTCGCGCGCCATGCGGGCCATCGTCTCGACGGCCTGCGACCGGATAGTCGCCCATGGCCGTCTCGTCGCTCAACATCACGGCGTCCACACGCTCGTAGATGGCGCTGGCCACGTCACTCACCTCGGCACGCGTCGGGCGCGGCGACTTGACCATCGAATAGAGCATCTGCGTGGCGATAATCACCGGGCGCTTCGCGCAAATGCACTTCTCGACGATGCGCCGCTGGGTGTTGGGGATCGCCTCGGCGGGAAGCTCGACGCCCAGGTCGCCGCGGGCTATCATGATGCCGTAGGAGGCATCGATGATCTCGTCGATATTGTCCACGCCCTCCTGGTTCTCTATCTTCGAGATGATCTTGATCGGACTGCCGTGGGCATCCAGAATCTCCTGCACGGCCTGGATGTCGCGGGCCGAGCGCACAAAGGAGTGGGCGATGAAATCGACGTCGTTGTTCACGGCCCACTCGATGAAGCGGCGGTCCTTCTCCGTAACCGACGGAAGGGCCACCGAGACGCCGGGACATTGACACTCTTGCGCGAGCGCATGGCGCCGCCCACCAGGAACTCGCAGTCCAGCTCCTCGTCGTTCTTGCCCACGACGCGGATTTCCAGCTCGCCGTCGGCGATCAGCATCCGCGCACCCGACGGGAATGTCGCTCACGATCGACGGCACGTTCATGTAGACCACCTTGCGGGTCGTCCGGTCCGAACCCTCGAACCGCGCACGACGATCCGGTCCCCGCACGGTAATGGATGCTGTTGCCGTATTCGTCGGCGATCGTCGTAACACGGATCTCGGGCCCTTCGGTATCGATCATGATCGGAATGGCCGGATTGACCCGGTGCACGGTCTCCACGATGCGCGTGGCACTCTCCTCGCTCACATGGGCCGAATTGATGCGCACGACATCCATGCCGGCATCGAACAACTGCTTCACAAACTCCTCCGTACAACGAAAATCCGACATCGTGGCCACGATCTTTGTTTTTTTCATGCGATACATGGCAATCTTTTTTTTTGCTGTTTTTCCGAACTACATGCTTTTTCAACAGGGCTATGCAATCAACGGACCTTCAGCAGCGCCTCGACGCCCAGACGATAGGAATCAGTCCGAAGCCCATGATCGACCCCGGCGACGGCCGGCGCGAGCAGCGAAACATGGCGAAACCCCTCCCGCGCCAGGATCGACGAGATATGCACCTCGACAACCGGAACCGACACCGAAGCCACGGCATCGCGCAGCGCAACCGACGTGTGCGTATAGCCGCCGGCATTGAGCACCACGCCGTCGTAATGGCCATCGGCCTGCTGCAGGGCGTCGATCAGCACGCCCTCGAGATTCGACTGGAAGTAGTCGAGTTCACCGCCGGATAGGCGCGTCTTCAACTCCCGAAGAAGCGTCGAAGGTGCGATCCCATAAACCTCGGGATCGCGTCGCCCCTGCGCCGTTGAGAATCAGAATTTTCATGTGTTGTCAGTTCTAAATTCCGAACGGCGGGCCTCAGCGCATTCCGGGAACAAAGGTATTATTTTCGCCGAAAAATTTCTTTACGGAAAATAGGCGACCCCGGCTCCGGGCGATTTCCTGAGGATGGAATTTTCGGCTTCTCCGGCAGCGGCTTCCGCCATCTTTTACTATCTTTGCCGGACCACACAACAAAAACATGACTGAATTCGGATTTATCGAACATATCCGCAAAAAACTCTTCGCGGAGTTTCCCGCCAACGGGGCTTCGAGGGGATCGGCGACGACTGCGCCATCCTGCCGCTCGGCGACGGTGAAGCGCTGCTCTTCACGGCCGACCTGCTGACCGAGGGGGTTCATTTTCTCCGCCGGGCCACCACGGCCCGGGAACTGGGCGGCAAAAAGCCTGGCCGTCAATCTTGAGCGACGTGGCTGCAATGGGCGCCCGCCCCGTGGCGACGCTGCTGTCTCGTCGCCCTTCCGGCCGATGCCGCCGATGCTGGGCCGCAGGAGTTCATGCTCGGGCTACCGGGAACTGTCCGGCCCGCTTCGGCGTGACGCTCGCCGGGGGCGACACGACCCGCTCGCTGTCGGGCCTGACGATCAACGTCACGGCCATCGGTCCGCGCGGCCGACGCACCTCAAGCGACGGCGACGCACGCCCCGGGGACGTGATCTTCACGCCGGGGAACTCGGAACCTCGGGAGCAGGCTTGCAGGACATCCTCGCGGGACGCTGCCGACACGCCGCGGCAGCCGTGCACCGCAACCCGGAGCCGCAGGTAGACGAGGGCGTCTGGCTCGGCACCCGTCCGGAGGTGCACGCAATGATGGACCTTTTCGGACGGTCTGGCCTCCGACCTGAAGCATATCCTCGACCGCTCGGGCGTCGGGGGCGGAGATCGCCGTCGAACAGATTCCGGTCGCCGGGCGCCGACCTGCGGACGGCGGCCTGCGGCGGCGAGGACTACAAACTCCTGCTCACGGCCGCGCCGGAGGCCGCCGGAACGCCTCGCCGCTGATTTCCGCATCCGCTTCGGCACGCCGCTCCACCCATCGGCCGCATCACTTCCGGACCGGGTCTCGTGTGGCTCCGCAACGGAAAACCCGAGCCGCTGGACTGGCACGGATTCTCCCACTACTGACCAATTCCCGGCCCTTTCCCCTAATGCAAACGGGGATGGCTTGCAAGCCCTTCTTCCCCGTTTCCTGCCCCCAGTACGTCCCGTTCGCTGCACGAAAGCACGCGCAAAGGGCCCTTCTCCCCCCCACTCTTTCTGGCCCCTTCATGAAATCGGAAAGCCCTATTCCTGATGATGTACACGTGTTCGTTGCGCCCCTGCATGTGGTAATTCTCCCGGGCGTACTCTTCGAGGTAATCGTCGTATTTCAGCCGTTCGAGCAGGGTGCTGTCCTGTGCGATCTTCTCCGAATAATAGCTCTGCTCGCGTGTCAGGGCGTTGATCTGCCGATCTTCACGGCATGCAGGGCGTTGCGCCCCACGACGAACACCGTGAAGACGACGATGACCGCCGTTGCGACGATCCAGAACCTGCGGCCGAACTGAATTTTCATTTAAGGAATTATCGTATTGCCAACCGCCCGAAGCCTACGCCATCTCCCTCTCCGAGGGAGGCCGGAATGGGGTCAGACTTGCATCTGACGCCGCAGGCGGCAACGACAGCGATCGACAGCGGACCAAGGGTGAAATCATCCGATTACTTCTTTACGGTATATGCATGTATTTGTGCGTCTGAATGGAGATATTCCACTTCGGATGCGTCTTGGCGTACTCGACCATCGCGGGCATCACCCGTTCGGCGACGCTCCATTCGGGCTGGAGGAACAGCAGACATCTTTCCGCCTACGCGGGCGGCATTCCGCTCGGCCCATTCGAAATCCTCCTCCGACTCGACGATCACCTTTCAGTTCGTCGGCCCGTTCGAACGCCTCGTCCAGGGCGGCTGCCGCTTCGGCGAGAGACACACCCAGTCGAAAACACCGCTGAAAGGGTGCGAGCCCGATGTTTCCAGAAAAAATCTGCAACCCCCTTCGCGCAGCGTCTCCGTGAGCACGCCCA
>VOFC01002323.1_pt1 | contig 15612 bp, 20 predicted proteins | sample 5384161 | NCBI WGS metagenome assembly VOFC01 (sample SAMN12384722, study PRJNA508395) | human gut metagenome | isolation source: healthy gut B | host: Homo sapiens | reverse complement strand
AGCGTAGTTATGGACAGACGAGGGGATGCAAAGAGCAGAGAAATGATGCTGGATGAATTATTGGGCTATGACCATGTGACGATCCAGTGCCACGACAACCGGATGGATGCCATAGCCTCCGGCTATGGGCGTACTGTTTTTTCCGGGACAAGGGAAAGGATACCAGGCTGCATTCCGGACGGAATAAAGTCAGAAAGGCCAACCTGATGCTGATGGTGGAGAAACTGCACATTCCGCTGGAGCACCAGCCTCAGATGGAAGATACAGTAGACGGACTGCTGATCACTGTGGGATTGTCAGTATGGCGCGGTAATGTGACGGAGCTGCCGGCGGAGGAGATCGCTGTCATCGACCATCATCCACTAGAAGTCATCTGCACCGAGCGGATGTGTCTGCAGCCCAATATGGGAAGCTGTGCAACCCTGGTGTGGACAATGCTGCAGGAAATGCATTATCCCGTGGAAAAAAACAGAGATCTGGGAACTGCGCTGTATTACGGCCTGTATATGGATACCAACCAGTTCTCCGAACTGTCGAACCCGGTGGACATGGATATGTGTGAGAGTCTGAATTTTGATAAGAACCAGATACTGTTCCGTAATTCCAATATTTCCCTGAGAGAGCTGGAAATTGCCGGTGTGGCAATGCTGCGCTGCAATTATAACGACGATTACCAGTTCGCCGTGATCCATTCCCAGCCCTGTGATCCCAATGTACTTGGCCTGATCAGCGACTTCCTCCTGCAGGTGGCGGGCGTCAATACCTGCGTGGTCTATAATGAGGACAGCGGCGGATACAAATTTTCCGTCAGAAGCTGTATCCGGGAGGTCAATGCCAGCGAACTGTCGGATTATCTTTCGAGGGCATCGGTTCCGGCGGCGGACATTACGAGAAGGCCGGCGGCTACATCAGTATGAAATTATATGAGGAAAAATATCCAACACTGCATTCCGAAGCATATTTCAACAACCGCATGACGCAGTATTTCGATACGTTCCGGATCCTCTACGCCAAAGACCGGGCATTCCCGGTAAGTGAGGGAACAAGATATCAGAGAAAGAAAATCCCTCTGGCCTGTGTGAGGGCCTCTGATCTGGCGGAGCTTGGCAGGGTGGTGTCCGTCCGCACCCAGTGAACGGCACCATGGACATCGATACCAGACAGAATATCTGCTACACGCTGGAGAGAAACGGTGAACTTCACAGGGGAGTGGCGGGAGAGCGGTTCCACAGGATCCTGGAACTGTCCGACGCTCCGGTGTCCGAGACTACTGCAGGAATATGACATACGTTCCCAGGGTCAAGGACGGTACGGACGGCAGAAATCATCTGATCACGGAATATGTGCGCATGTGCATGCCGAAGGATGAGTTCCGCATCTATGCCATCCGGACACAGGGGGTATCCCGGTATGGGACGAGGACGGCTTCAAGGGCCGAGACGGCCAGAGCAGAAATATCTTGATCGAGACGGAGCAGAATTTGCAATTATTTTGAAGAGAAGGGTTTATAAAAGTTTTCTTGTGTGGTAAGATAAAGGATACGAAAACAGTATTAAGTAAACGAAAGGCAAGGACATTACCATGAGCGAGATCGAAAAGGAAATCGTAGATTCCGCAGAAGTAAAGGAATCGAAGAATTTTATAGAGCAGATCATTGAGAAAGATCTGGCGGAGGGCGTATACGATACTGTACACCCGTTTCCCTCCAGAACCCAACGGATATCTTCATATCGGACATGCCAAGAGTATTCTGCTGAACTACGGCCTGTCCCAGAAATACAACGGCAAATTCAATCTGCGTTTTGACGATACCAACCCCACGAAGGAAAAGATCGAATTCGTAGAATCCATCAAGGCGGACGTAAAATGGCTGGGCGCAGACTGGGAGGACAGACTGTTCTTCGCATCCAACTATTTTGACCAAATGTATGAAGCAGCCGTAAAGCTGATCAAAAAAGGCAAGGCATATGTCTCTGACTTAAGTGCGGAGCAGATCCGTGAATACAGAGGAAGCCTGACCGAGCCCGGCAAGGAAGATCCCGGCAGCACCAGAAGCGTAGAAGAGAATCTGACACTGTTCGAGGATATGAAGGCCGGCAAATACGAGGACGGCACTAAGGTACTGCGTGCCCGCATCGATATGGCCTCTCCCAACATCAACATGAGAGATCCCGTCATCTATCGTGTGGCACATATGTCTCACCAGAATACCGGTGACAAATGGTGCATTTACCCTATGTACGATTTCGCACATCCCATCGAGGATGCTATTGAGGGCGTGACCCATTCCATCTGTACGCTGGAATTTGAGGATCACAGACCCTTATATGACTGGGTGGTAAGAGAACTGGAGTATCCTCATCCTCCCAAGCAGATCGAATTCGCAAAGCTGTACCTGACCAATGTGGTGACCGGTAAGCGTTATATCAAGAAGCTGGTAGAACAGGGCATCGTGGACGGCTGGGATGATCCCAGACTGGTATCCATCGCAGCACTGCGCAGAAGAGGATTCACACCGGAATCAATAAAGATGTTCGTAGAACTGTGCGGTATCTCCAAGGCACAGTCTTCCGCAGATTATGCAATGCTGGAGTATTGTATCCGTGAGGATCTGAAGGCAAAAGGCACCCCGTATGATGGCTATTCTGGATCCTGTGAAACTGGTAATTGATAACTATCCCGAAGGACAGACGGAGATGCTGCCTGTAGTCAACAATCCGGAAAACGAAGCTCTGGGCAGCCGCGAGGTTCCCTTCGGCAAAGAACTGTATATTGAGAGAGAGGACTTCATGGAAGAGCCTCCCAAGAAATATTTCCGTATGTTCCCCGGCAACGAAGTGCGCCTGATGAGTGCTTATTTCGTAAAATGCACCGGCTGTGTCAAGGACGAGAACGGAAAAGTCGTGGAAGTACATTGTACCTATGATCCGGAGAGCCGCGGAGGCAACAGCCCCGATGGACGTAAAGTAAAGGGAACGATCCACTGGGTAAATGCAGAGCAGTCTGTAAAAGCACAGGTGCGCCTGTATGAGAATATCATCGATGAAGAGAAGGGTGTATACAATGAAGACGGAAGTCTGAATCTGAACCCCAATTCTTTGACCACACTGACAGAGTGCCGTCTGGAGCCTGCATTTGCACAGGCACAGGCGTATGACCGCTTCCAGTTCGTAAGACAGGGCTTCTTCTGCGTGGACTACAAGGATACCAAGCCGGGAGAACTGGTATTTAACCGTATCGTATCTCTGAAGAGTTCTTATGTACTGCCTAAGTAAGCAGTAGGACAACCGATAAGGGGAATTGGGAAAGTTGTATTCGTATTGTCACCGGGAATGGACAGTACAAAAAGAAAAGGAGAGACATATGTCGGACAAATTGTTTGACTGGCCGGTCTGGGTCTGATGACCTGGAGAACATGAACATTTACGGACAGGATAAAAAAGAAGAGAAGGCAGCAGCCGAGGCCCAAAAAATAGAAGAAAAGGATTGATCTTTGACAAGACATTTACCTGTCCTGTCTGCGGAGAAGATTTCCCGGCGAAGATCATGAAGACTGGAAAGGCAAGACTTTTAGGTACCGATCAGGATCTTCGTGCAAAATACGAAGGCATTGATGCGGTGAAATATGATGTTATTCTGTGTCCGCATTGCGGCTATGCAGCACTGAACCGGTATTTCAACAGCCTGAATAAGGTTTATATAAAGCAGATCAAGGAAAATATCAGCAGTAAAGTGCAGCTGCATACCTACGATGACGATATTTACAGCTATGAAGAAGCCATTGAGCGCTATAAGCTCTGCCTGGCCAACGCTGTGGTAAAACGGGCCCATGCCAGTGAAAAGGCTTATATCTGTCTGAAGAGCGGATGGCTGATGCGTGGTTATCAGGAGCATCTGGAAGAGTCCGGGGATACGGATATGGCCAGACTCCGGGAAGTGAAGACCATGGAGGAGACTTATCTGAAGAACGCTTACACTGGTTTTACGGAGGCCCCTGCAGACCGAAGGATTCCCCATGTGCGGTATGGATGAGATCACGGTAGAATTTCTGATTGCGGTACTTGCTGCCAGATTCCAGAAATATGATGTGGCCAGCCGTATGGTAGCCACGATCCTGACGTCCCCTTCCGCCAATGCCCGGACTAAGGACAAGGCAAGAGAGTTGAAAGACCAGATTCTGGAGAAGTTAAAGAACCAGAAAAAGTAGGATAACCGTATGTATGATATGACGATCCGGCTGCGTACAGACAGTGACAAATGTCTGTACCAGCAGATATATGAGCATATACGACAGGAAATCAGGGAAGGGAAGCTTCTGGCAGGAGAGGCTTCCCTCCACGCGTTCTCTGGCAGAATATCTGCAGGTGGCGAGAAGCACTGTGGACTATGCCTACGACCAGCTGTTAAGCGAGGGATATATCGAGGCACGACCTTATAAGGGCTATTTTGTCTGCCGTCTGGAAGGGATATTTGCCATGGAACCGCGGGAAGAGAACGAACCGGAGCCGGACACTTCAGGAGAAGAATCTGTTCCGGAAGAGGGATGCATTGATTTTTCTCCTTATGGTATTGATATGAACGGTTTCCCATGTGGGCGTATGGAAGCGGATCACGAAGAATATTCTGAATGACAACAACAGTGACCTGTTTGCGCAGGGGAACCTCAGGGAGATTATGATCTGCGGCTGACCATCAGCCGGTATCTGCATTCTTCCCGGGGGGTGAACTGCCGCCCGGAACAGATCATTGTAGGAGCAGGAAACGATTATCTGCTGTTGCTATTGGAGAAAATACTGGGCAGACATGTGGGCATTGCCATGGAGAATCCCACGTACAAGCGGGCATACCGCATCTTTGAATCTTTTGCCTATCGCATTCACACGGTAGACATGGATGATAAGGGAATGCGGGCGGACAGACTTTCGGGACTGCCTGTCAGAGTGGCCTATGTGATGCCTTCCCACCAGTATCCCACCGGTGCGGTCATGACCATCGGCAGGAGAGCAGAACTGCTTCGCTGGGCAGAAAGGGAGCCGGATCGTTATCTGATCGAGGACGATTACGACAGTGAATTCCGGGTATCGGGGCAAGCCTATTCCTTCCCTGCAATCTTCCGATGAAAAGGGAAAAGTGATCTACATCGGTACATTTTCCAAGGCTATTGCACCGGCAATCCGTGTCAGCTATATGGTATTGCCGGGGGATCTGCTGGATATCTACCGCAGGGATTGCTCTTTTTATTCCTGCACGGTGTCCAGAATCGACCAGAGGATCCTGAATGAATTTATCCGACGGGTATTTCGAGCGGCATCTGAATAAAATGCGGATGCGCTACCGGGCCAAACATGACCTGCTGTTGGCCGGGCTGGAACCGTTTAAGAAGCAGTTTGTGATCTCCGGGGAGGATGCGGGACTGCATCTTCTGTTGACAGCGAAAGGGAATGTCACGGAACAGGAACTGTTGGAGAGAGCAGCGGCGGAGAAAGTGAAAGCCTATGGGATGTCAGAGAATATGGTGGAAGCCACAATGCGGAAAAGCTACCGTGCTGTTGGGCTTTGGAAGTATTGATGAGGCGGAATGCAGGAAGGTCTCAGACGCTTGCAAAAAGCATGGCTCTGAGACCTTCGAAATAGAACGATTATTCTTCATTTACGGGAGGCTCTTCGTCCTCGGCATCTTCTTCATCGAAGAACTCTTCCACGTCTTCGACGGTCTCGCCCTCTTCGCCGGACAATCCGGTAGCCTGATCGGTGAGCGGTGTGAAATCAGATGCCTCTGCGGAAGCGGGTGCCGCCTCTTCGGAAGCCGGTGTGGACTCTGTGCCTGTCTCTTCCTTCGGGGCAGAGGTCTGCACGGGTGTATTCAGAGGAACATAATTGCGGGAGAACTCGGTACTCTTGTCCAGATCCTCGTGGAAATCATCATAATCATCATCTGCATCGGAAGATTCCTTCAGCTGAGAATCTTTCTGTTGCATATAGTAGTAAGCAGCTGCGGCTGCGGTACCTACTGCTGCGGTGAACAGCAGAAATTTGCCAAATTTTTTTAGCCATAGGGTTGCTCCTTCCATGTTGTAGTGTATGTAACTGGTCTGAATTTCATGCATATGCCCATACAGTTACATAATAAACATTATTGATGAAAATGAAAAGGGATATGTTGCGATATGAATGAGAAATTTTTTGATTTAAAAAAAAAAACAGGACAGGATGATCAATGCAGCACTGAAGGTATTTGCCCTGAACGGTTACCGTCATGCCAGTACGGATGATATCGTGCGAGGCAGCCATCAGTAAGGGATTATTATTTCATTATTTTGAGAACAAGCTGGGAGTCTATGCATTTTGTCTATGACTACAGTGTACGGTATCTGTTGCTGGAATTGTCCACAGCGGTAGATGCGAAGGAGACGGATCTGTTCACTCTGATGCAGCAGGTGGAGACCGGGAAAATGCATGCCATGTGCGGCTATCCTTATCTGCAGCCGTTCCTGAACCGGGCACAGGCAGAGAATGTCAATGAGGCACTGGTGGCGGTAGAAGAGCGAAAACAGCAGATGGAAGAGGCTTATGAGAATATTTATGCCAGAGCGGATCTGGGAAAATATGCGGCTGCGGAAGACGTGGTGAAACTTCGTAAAATGCTGGAACTGACCATTAAGGGACTGATGAACGAGAGAATCTTAGAAGATGCCTTTCAGCCGGAGATGTTGTATGAGGAAATTCTGGAGTATCTGCAATTAAGCAGAAGACTGGCGGAACGGTCCGGACAGCCTTCTGACGAAGATATTACGGAAAAATAGCATCATAATTGCATCGCATTTTTGAATAAAATTTTGCGGCTATTTAGACATCTTATAGGCGGGATCTGCGGGATATCCGCCTTTTAATTTCTGCATACCGCGCTGGATGGCATCCTTGGAGTTCTTCCAGTCGGCGTCCTTATTGCGATAGTCGAATTTTTCCACCAGCCAGGAGATGTCTTCGGAAATGCGCTGCATGTTGGATTCCATGACCGGCAGCAACTGATCGTAAAAGTCCTGTTTTTCCTTATCGGAAAGCTTGCGGTCAGCGGCTTCGCAGAGATCGCCGAAGTGAGGCAGGCAGAAGCCTTTTCCGTTTATGATCTTATTCCGGAAACTTTCGTCATTTTTCCACAGATAGAAAAAGGTGTCCAGGTATCTTTCATAAGTATCCTTGTACTGGGAACAGATATAGCAGGAGTCCTCTTTTGCGCGGATCCACATACCGATGGTATTTTCACTGCCCTCGGCTTTTTTGAATTTACCCAGAAGAGAACTTTTTCCGGGACGGAAGGAAGCAAATTCCTGCTGCATTTCCCGGATCATACGCTGGTAGTGCGTTTTCAGGATCCAGGCGTTGCCCAGAGTATTGCCGTAGTCGAACATCTTCTGAAAATGATAGCGGCAGAATCCGGCCTTGTCGGTCTGTTCGCGGATGTCCGCTTCCATATAAGAGGAACCGGAGCCTAACACGAAATCCAGAAGATCCTGTTCAATACTGCGGTGGATAAAGCAGAAAGGGCATTCGTCCTGTGCATTTACGGCATCGTTTAAAGGGATGGTATATAACTGTTCTTTCATGGAAAATATCCTTTCTCGGGCGCAGCCCCTGTGTGTGTTAAAACTATTGTAAACGATGCGGTGAAAAATTGCAAAAAGATTAAGCAGTTGTAAAATTCTGTCATTTAAAATTAAGAATTGTTTTGTTGTAATAGAAACGGTTTCAAGCTACTATGATAGTAAGACAGTTAAAGCGAAAATAGAAAGATGTGATTTATTTTGATATTCAGCAGCATTGAATTCCTGCTGTGGTTCCTGCCGATCTTCCTGATCGTCTACGGGATCACACCTCGCAAATACAGGAACCTGACACTGCTCGTGGGAAGCATTGTTTTTTATGCAATGGGAGATGTCAGGAATCTTGCACTTTTGATGATTTCCGTTTTATGTAATTATTTTATCGGACTGCATCTGGCAAAGCGCAGTCCTAGGACGTTGTGGCGGAAGAGGCTGTTGTTCGTGACAGCATTGAGTATTAATTGGCATTCTGATCTGGTTTAAGTGCCGGGGAGGTTCTGCGGGAGCTTCCTCTGGGGATCAGTTTTATACCTTTCAGATATTGTCTTATCAGATCGATGTGTACCGGGGAGAGGTGAGCGGAGAGTATTCTTTTTTGAAGTTTGCTACTTATGTGATCATGTTCCCGAAACTGATCTCCGGCCCCATTACCCGTTATGGTGAGGTGAAAGACAGCCTGACAACAGGTCTTTTTACTATGCAGGGACTGGAGGACGGCATGAAGCTGTTCGTCTTAGGACTGGCAGCCAAAGTGCTGTTGGCCGACCGTGTAGGGATCCTGTGGCATGAAGTACAGGTGACCGGATTTGAGAGCATCTCCACTCCGCTAGCATGGCTGGCAGCCATCGCCTATTCCATGGAGATCTATTTTGATTTCTGTGGCTATTCCCTGATGGCCATGGGACTGGGCCGGATGATGGGAATCGAACTGCCCAGAAATTTCCGCAGACCTTATATGGCCCGAAGTGGTCCGGGATTTTTACCGCAGATGGCATATGACGTTGGGACAGTGGTTCTGCCGATATGTGTATATTCCGTTAGGCGGCAGCAGACGAGGGGAGAGTTGCACGATTTTTAACCTCCTGGTGGTATGGATGCTGACCGCTTTCTGGCATGGTGCCGGCTGGAACTTCTTCTGCTGGGGCGGACTGCTCTGGATCTGTATCGTATTGGAACGGCAGCTGGGCAAGATTAAAATTTGTACATAAAATGAAGGTACTGCCGCACATTTATCTGTGGCTGGTCATCCCAATGAGCTGGATGTGCTTTGCTATCACGGACCTGTCACAGTGCAGGTCTATCTGGATAAGATGCTGTGGCTGGTACCGGGCTTCAGCGGCGGTTACGAGGATGCGTGGAAAGCATTGTCTACCTACGGTGGGCTGTTAGCCGTATCCGGGCTGGCATGTACGCCGGCAATCGAGAAGTTGTACGATTACGGCAAAGGATAAGATCCTAATGAAAATATTGCTGGCAGCGGTATTCTGGTATTGCATCTGGAGACTTTTATTAGAAGGAAATAATCCTTTTATGTATTCTTTTTCAGTAGTTTTTAGAAAATCATGGATAATGATAGGAAATATGTTAAAAAACTACGACAATGGATAAGAAAATTATCCTTTCCCATCAGTCTGCTGCTTATGGGAGTCCTGTTTTTTTACCTGGACGGATAACTGGCAGGTATATACGGATCCCATTCGGGGAATTGTATAACAGGGGTCGTGCAGCTGGCAGGCGGTGCCCGGATGGGTCATACATCGGAACCCGGACAACAGGACGGAACCGTATCGGGGATACGGTCCCGGGAAAGGCACAGAAGATCCCACAGGGGAAAGTCGGACACCGGCAGTCGGAGAGACATCGGCAGATACGCAGACAGAGACAATGACAACGGAGGAACCACAACCGACAGAGCCTTCGGAAGAACTGCCAAAAGAAGTGGTCTATCACACGGTGGATGACAGTTATTTTGATGATGCGGTATTTATCGGGGATTCCCGGACAGTGGGAATGTATGAATATGGTGGACTGGAAGAGACCTCCACATTTTATGCCTCTACCGGACTTACGATTTATAAGATGTTCGATTCGAAAATAGTAGCGGTGCCTGGACAGAAGAAAAAGATCACGGTGGAGGAAGCCTTGTCGGAGAAGCAGTTTGCCAAGATCTATCTGATGATCGGTATCAACGAAATGGGTACCGGTACGGTGGAATCTTTTATGAAGGCCTATGGGGAAGCGGTTCAGCATTTGCAGGAATTGCAGCCAGATGCGGTGATCTATCTGCAGGCCATCATGAAAGTAACGACGGAACGCTCTGAACAGGGGGATTATATCACTAACGAAGGCATCGGAGCCAGAAATGCAGAAATTGCGGAGCTGGCGGATGATGAGAAGATATTTTTCCTGGATGTGAATCCGCTGATCTGCGATGAGACCGGAGGGATGGTGGCTTCCTATACTTATGACGGAGTGCATCTGAAGGCACGGTATATTCCTATCTGGCTGGATTTCCTTGAAAGAGCATGCGGTGGAATAATTTTTTTCTTGACTGTAGAACGGTGAAAAGCTATCATGTAATTAATAGGGTCACATAGGTGTGGGCAGGTAGAGGTCTATCTGCCCGGAATTTATGCGACGAAAAATAGTTACAAGTTCACATGTCTATGACACAGGAGGAAAAAAATGAGCGAGAAGACTACACTCGGCGAAAACGGCATTTACGATGCCAGATCCTGGGCGTGCCCAAGATGCTTCTGCTGGGACTTCAGCACATGTTCGCAATGTTTGGTGCCACGATTCTGGTACCCATGCTGACAGGTCTGGATGTTTCCACAACACTGTTATTTGCAGGTCTGGGAACTTTACTGTTCCATCTGCTGACCAAGAGAAAGGTACCCGCATTCCTGGGTTCTTCCTTTGCATTCTTAGGCGGTTATGCCGCAATTGCCCTATGGCAGACGGAGCGGACAATTCCGCACTGCTTCCTTATGCCTGCTTCGGCGTGGCCTGCTCAGGTCTGCTGTATCTGGTATTATCCCTGTTAATCAAGATCTTCGGTACCGGCAAGGTAATGCGTTTCTTCCCGCCCATCGTAACCGGCCCCATCATCATTGCCATCGGTCTGACCCTGTCCCAGTCCGCTATCAACAACTGTTCCGCAGACTGGCTGATCGCAGTGGTTGCTATCGCACTGGTAGTGATCTGCAATATCTGGGGTAAAGGGGAATGGTGAAGATCGTTCCTATTATCATCGGTGTTATCGGTTCTTATGTGGTGGCAGCTATCCTTGGTCGTGTGGATTTCACACCGGTAGCGGAAGCTGCATGGATCGGACTTCCCATTCACTGGAATGAGACCGCCTTCTGGGCACTGTCCGACGGCAACACTTCCCTGCTGATCACTTCCGTGATCACCATCATGCCTATCGCACTGGCTACCATGGTAGAGCATATCGGAGATATCTCCGCTATTTCTTCCACCGTCGGTGTGAACTATATCAAGGATCCCGGACTGCACCGCACTCTGTTAGGTGATGGTCTGGCTACCATTATTGCATCCCTGTTCGGTGCTCCTGCGAATACCACTTACGGTGAGAACACCGGTGTACTGTCTCTGACCAAGGTATTCGATCCCAGAGTTATCCGTATTGCAGCAGGCTTTGCTGTACTGTTCTCCTTCTCCCCGAAGGTAGCAGCATTGATCGGTTGTATGCCTACCGCTACCTGTGGTGGTGTATCCCCTGGTACTGTATGGTATGATCTCCGCAGTCGGTGTTCGTAATATCGTAGAGACTCAGGTAGACTTCCACAAAGAGTCGTAACGTTATCATCGCCGCTCTGATTCTGGTACTGTCCATCGGTATCAACTATAGTGCAGCAGGTGCTATCGCATTCCACATCGGTGAGATTACCATCAGCCTGTCCGGACTGGCAGTCGGCGCGCTGACCGGCATTATCCTGAACGCTATCCTGCCCGGCAAGGACTACAAGTTCGATGAGGATAAGCCCGACGATACCGGCGTATGCTTCGCAGTCAAGGGTGAAGAGAACTAAGGTATTTTTTGCTGACAACAGCATAAATTGAGCAAAGAAAGTAAGAGAGAGCATCCATGGCAGAAATATAGAGCCATGGATGCTCTCTTTTTCAGTTATATGCCTAACCCTCTGATATCTCCGTGATCACCTGGTCAAACTGTACTTCAAAAATAATTCTCGAAAGTTTTGCGGCAGCATCCGGGATCGTCGATCACGATACCTTTGCCCGGAGCCCGGTCAGGGCAAAGCCCATGGCCATGCGGTGATCATCGTAGGTCGCTACGGTGCAGGGCTGCGGCATGCCGGGATAGATAGTGATGCTGTCCTGTGTCTCTTCGCAGCGGATGCCCATGTGGGTCAGTTCCGTGCAGATGGCATGGATACGGTCACTCTCCTGGAAACGGATGTGACCGATGCCTGTAATACAGGTGGGACTGTCAGCAAAAGGCGCAATAGATGCCAGAGTGATGGCCTGATCGGAGCAGGAAGACATGTCCACGGTGATGCCATGGAAAGCGGGAGTCTGCGTTCCGGCGTCCGATAAAGCTGAAGGAGGCAGCAGGAGGACTCCCTTTTCCGTATCCTGTGCGGTACATCCCATTTTCTCTAAGATATGTAAGAATTCCACATCTCCCTGCAGACTTTCAAAGTGCACATGCTCCACACATACGGGAATACCCAGTAACGGTGTCATTGCATAAAAATAGCAGGCGGCGGAGACGTCCGGTTCGATCTGATAATCTAATGCTTTATAATGCTGACCGGCGGGAATACGGAACTGATCCGGCGGGGACGCTCCACGCAGACTCCGAACTGCTCCATCATCTTCTGCGTCATTTCGATATACGCCATCCCATGGGTACCCTCTACCTGAATCATAAAATCTTCCGAAGACAAAGTCGAAGCAATCAGCAGCGCACTCAGAAACTGACTGCTGTGCCCGATATCGATGGAGATATGATCCTGTCCGGACCCATGAGCGGTCAGCGTAAAAGGAAAATGCCCATCTTCTCCTTCACAGCGGACCTCACACCCCAATTCTGCCAGAGAGGACAGAAGCGGATCCATGGGGCGCCTCTTCATCTGCTCCGAAGAATCCATGTGAAAAACACCTTCCGAGACACCTAACGTAGCTGTCAGAAAACGCGCTGCCGTTCCTGCACTTCCCACATTTAACGTAGCTTCTTCACAGGGAAGCTTTCCTCCTAGTCCTTCTACCGTGACGATACAGCTCTCCTCATCCACCGTCGTCTCAAATCCCAGATCCTGCACACACTTAAGAAAATGTCTCGAATCATCCGAGAACAACACCCACGCAGCGTGGACTTCCCCTCCGCCAGCATCGCCAGAAGGAGACTGCGGTTCGTGATACTCTTAGAACCCGGTACCCGGACCGTAAGCGGGTCGGGTTGTTTTTCCATGGATTTTTTCCTTCCTGATTAATATAGCAAGTAGGAATAAGCAGGCGTAAGCAGTAAATTTTATCTGCCATGGATCTGTGTATCCTTCCTTGCTTCTCTTAAATATCTAAATCATACCATTTTCCGTTCCACGGCACAACTCTCAAAAATTTTAAGAAATAATGGTTGACATTCCTAGCGGAATAGTATAGTATAAATCCATAACATCCATATCAGATAAGTAGGAAATAGAAAACGAACACAATTTTCAAGTATAAGGAGGATTTCATTATGAGTAAGATTTACACATCTGCAACCCAGCTGATCGGACATACACCCCTTTTAAAAGTAAACAATTACTTGAAAGACCAGAATATCGAAGGCGTAGAACTTCTGGCAAAGCTGGAGTATTTCAATCCCGCAGGAAGCGTTAAGGACAGAATCGCACTGGCAATGATCGAGGATGCTGAGAAGAAGGGCATCTTAAAGGAAGGCTCCACCATCATCGAGCCCACCTCCGGCAACACCGGTATCGGTCTGGCAAGTGTAGCTGCTGCCAAGGGCTACCGGACCATTTTAACCCTTCCCGAGACCATGAGCGTGGAACGTCGTAACCTCCTGAAAGCTTATGGCGCAGAACTGGTACTGACCGAAGGTGCCAAAGGCATGAAGGGTGCCATTGCCAAGGCAGAAGAACTGGAGAAGTCCATCCCGGGAGCCGTGATCCTCGGACAGTTCGATAACCCCGCGAACCCCGCCGCACATGCAGCTACCACCGGTCCTGAGATCTGGGAAGACACTGATGGAAAGGTTGATATCTTCGTAGCAGGTGTAGGTACCGGCGGAACCGTGACCGGCATTGGTACTTATTTAAAATCCAAGAACCCCAATGTGAAGGTCGTAGCAGTAGAACCTGCGGATTCTCCCGTACTTTCCGGCGGACAGCCCGGACCTCATAAGCTGCAGGGTATCGGCGCAGGATTCGTTCCTTCCGTTCTGAATACCGGCATTTATGATGAGATCTTTACCGTTACTACCGATCAGGCATTTACCACCGGACGCCTGATCGCTCATAAGGAAGGTATCCTCGTGGGAATCACCTCCGGCGCAGCTCTGTACGCAGCAGCACAGATCGCAAAACGTCCTGAAAATGCAGGCAAAACAGTCGTAGCGCTGCTTCCCGATTCTGGTGACAGATACTTGTCCACCCCGATGTTCGCAGAAGCTTAAGGCGAAATTTACAGAACTTTACAGACTTGCATTCTTGTGTTAGAATGTATGGCATGGTACTAGGAATTCAAGGAATTCGCGCTTTTCTCCCCTTAAAAGCACGAACCTGGAATGGAGGAACTTATGGAACCGATCATTCAGATCAAGAATGTAACAAAAACTTTTATAGGTAAGGATAATCAGGTAGAGGCCTTAAAGGGTATCAGCCTGGATATCAACAAGGGAGACATCTACGGCATTATCGGTATGAGTGGTGCCGGAAAATCTACCCTGGTACGCTGCCTGAACTATCTGGAGAAGCCCACCACGGGAACCGTAGTCGTAGAAGATCAGGATCTTTCGACACTGACTGAGGCAGAACTTCGTAAGGTTCGTACAGGCATTGCGATGATCTTTCAGCATTTTAATCTGCTCATGCAGAGAAGTGTTCTCGACAATGTGTGCTTCCCCATGGAGATCGTGGGTGTGAAGAAGCAGGCAGCCAGAAAGCGTGCCATGGAGCTGCTTGAGATCGTAGGACTGAAGGAAAAAGCAGACGCTTATCCTTCCCAGCTCTCCGGTGGACAGAAGCAGCGTGTGGCTATCGCAAGAGCATTGGCCAACACTCCGAAGATTCTGCTGTGTGATGAGGCCACCAGTGCGCTGGATCCCACCACGACCAAGGAGATCCTGAAATTATTACAGGACATCAACAAACAGTACGGCATCACCATCGTGATCATCACTCATGAGATGGCTGTGGTACAGGAGATCTGTTCCCATGTAGCCATCATCGATGCCGGAGAACTGGCAGAGCACGGTACTGTGGAGGAGGTATTCTCCAGACCCCAGTCCGCAGCCGCAAGAAAGCTGGTGTTCATGGTGGATCCCAAGGCAAAGGAAATGTCCGGCAAACGCTGCATCCGCATTGTTTTCACTGAGAATTCTTCTTTTGAACCTGTGATCGCCAATATGGTGCTGGAGTGCAAGGCTCCCGTTAATATCCTGTTAGCGGATACCAAGGACATCGGCGGTATCGCCCATGGACAGATGATCTTACAGCTGCCGGAGGATGAAATGGCGGCGAACAAGATGGTTCATTATTTACAGGAGAGAAAACTGGAAGTGGAGGAGTTGAGACTATGTGGGATAATGCAACGATTATGATGCTGGTGGAAGGCACCTTTGTTACTTTGTATATGACGTTGGCAACAACAACGTTTATGGGGGTATGTGCTCGGACTGCCGATGGGAATTGCCCTGGTAATTACCGCACCGAAGGACTTCGACCGAATAAGATTATTTATAAGGTATTAGATGTGGTCGTGAATGTTGTTCGAAGCTTTCCGTTTTTGATTTTGCTGA
>VOFC01002982.1_pt1 | contig 15613 bp, 28 predicted proteins | sample 5384161 | NCBI WGS metagenome assembly VOFC01 (sample SAMN12384722, study PRJNA508395) | human gut metagenome | isolation source: healthy gut B | host: Homo sapiens | reverse complement strand
CTCTGCAGGCCAAGCACTTCACAGCCCTTCACATAATCCTGAAACAGATTTCTTGCAATGGCAAGGGTATTTTCACTGTATTTGGCCACGGAACAATCCTCATAAAACAGATTTTCCGGTGAGGTGGCGGGGCAAATGGCAAGTCCCTGGTCTGTTTCCTGAAGCTGAGCCAGACAGAATCGCACATTTTCCTCCAGTATAGGCATAATTTCCTTCAAATACTCTTTATCTTCTGTAAATAAATACTGGTCAAACAGGTTTCGGCAGAGCCATGCCTCCCCAAATGGCCAGAACGACCATACCGCCTTTCCCGTTGCCGGAGAGGTTTTACCCCAGATATCCGTGTTGTGGAAGCAGGCGGTTCCCTCACAGTTAAACAGCTCTCTGGCAGTTTGCTGTCCGTTTTTACCAGTGCCTTGCAAAGATTTACCAGCGGCTCCTGCATTTGAGCAAGATTCAGGGGACCTGTCATCCAGTAATTCATTTCTGTATTGATATTTACGGTGAAATCTCCAAACCATGGGGGAATAATATCATTGCTCCAGATTCCCTGCAGATTGGCAGCCTGGGTGCCCGGTCTGGAAGAGGAGATGAGCAGATATTTTCCGAAAGCAAACAAGATTGCATAAAGCTCCGGGTCAGATGCGCCCTCATGAAATGCGGTAAGACGCTCCCGCAGATCATACCGAGAATTTCCATTAGAAATCTTCTGGACATCATCCCACAGTCTTAATGAAGTTCTTCCATAAAAAGATTTATATTCTTTCACATGCTCATCCAGCAGCTCTTCAAAAGGTTTTGAAAGTTTCTCTAAATCATCAGCCAGCATATGACGAATTTCTGTATCGGAATACTGGCTGGTATATGCTTTGTCAAATCCCCCGGAAGCTGGTACGGATTGCCATACGGATTTCCACCCCCTGTCACATGCTCCAAAAAGAATTCCATCTGCAGACACGGCAGCCCTTCCACCTTCTGCAGTTACACACCCTTCTCCTATAAAGTATACGCCCTGAAGCTCTGGTTCTTCGGGGAAAAGAAACTCTTCCGGTTTATTTTCCTTAATAACCTTCAGTCCGCTTCTTCCCGACAGATTCCGGTAAGCGTGAAATGATTTTCCTTATAATCCTTCTCACGGATAAAGGCTCCGTCACAGTGAATAAAATGGAGAATGGCTTGGTGCTTTTGATCTGATACACAAATCCCTGAGCCGGTGCGCTGATAAAGCAGGTACGTGTAACCTTAGCTTCATTTCTCACATAGTGCTCAAAAGGCCACAGCCCGGTCTAAATCCAAACACCTTTCATAATCTGTCACAGATGTATCAGAATCTGGTGAAGCACCTGCAAATGTATCTTCATCAGCACCATAATTATCCTCCACAAAATCCAGATGCAGATCTCCAAAGGGCAGATAAACCTGTACATCCTCAGCTTCTTCCAGCTTCTTTTCTATGACCATTTTTGCTTCTTCATATTTCCCGGCTTTTGCAAGCTCCCCGGCCTGCTTCACCACTTCAGGGAAAGCCCGGTCTGTCCGCTGTAAGGAGAGCCTGACCATAAGGTATCTTCGTTTAACTGCAGTACTTCATGATCCGGGGTTCCGTGAATAACTGCTCCTATTCGTCCATTTCCCAGAGGAAATCCTTCCAGCCAGCATTTTGCCGAATTTTTAAAATATAATTCCATATATGTAGTCCTTTCCTTATTGTTTATTGGTATTATGATCCGCCTACTGATGATACTTCTTTCCATATTCTGATGGGGAAATCCCCATGTATTTCTTAAACAGCCTGCTGAAATAAAGCTGATCATCAATTCCTACCATGGAAGAAATCTCTTTCATGGACAGGGTATTCTCTTTGATCAAGGTTGCAGCCTTGCGCACCCGCAGATTATTCAGATAGTTGGTAATGCTTGTTCCAACCTCTGATTTAAAAATCCTGCACAGATAACTGGAGCTTAAATTCACATTTGCGGAAATAGAAGCCAGGGTAAGCCTGTACATATAATTTTCCTCCATATATTCCAGGGTCTTAGCCACATCTGCTTTATAATGTCCCTCACTGGAGGAAAATTCCCGGAATACACTCCGTGCTTCCTCATAATTTTTCATCATTTCCTGATAGGGCATATCCGGTGCAAAGGACTGGTACATGGTAAAACGATTGTACAGTTTTTTCACCAGCTGCTCCACCTTAATTTCACTGCCAGACAGCTCTGCCTGGGAAAAAACAACCAATGCGCTATAATCATTCAGTACCAGAATATAGGGCTGCAGCACTCCCTGGACCGCATCCAGGATCATATCCCGCAGAAGATTTCCGGATATGGAAAACGCTTCGTTAGATAAAAACTTCTCAAAGGTTACATAGCAGATGGCACAGGAAGCTTCCATAAACGCAAGTCTGGTTTTGTCGTGCTCAGCAATAAAATCTGAAAGCTTTGCATCCTTCCTGAAAAATTCCAGCAGCAGCGCTTGCATATTCTCTTTTGGATCCTTTTTTCAGTTTCCCAATGACTGGGCGCTCTGTCCTTTAATTTTTCTACCGTTTTATTCAAACAGGAAAGAAGGGTATCCGGCTGGATCTTAATTTTCAGCAGATAATCTGCAGCACCAAGCAGCAGGGCACTTCTCACAGAATCAAAATCCTCGTAATTGCTAAGCACCAGAATTTCACCGGGATATCCTTGTTCCTTTAAGATACGGATCAGCTCCAGCCCATCCATCCCGGGCATTTTTCAGATCTGTGATGATCACATCCGGATGATGCTGGCCAATCAGAGGCAGTGCCTCAAGCCCATTTGATGCCGTTCCGCAAATAGAAAAGCCATGCTCCTCCCAGGGCAGGATGGAGCGAAGGGCAATCTTTACAATGGGCTCATCATCAATAATCAGTATACTGTACATGTATTATCCTTTCCGACCAATTGTGTATTTTATGAAAGTGAATCCGCATAGAGCTCCGGCAGAGTAAGCGTACACCTGGTTCCTTCTCCTGGCTGACTGTCAATTTTCAGCCCGTATTCCCGTCCGAAATTCAGCTGGATCCGATCATTTACATTGGCAACGCCAATTTTTTTTTCGCTCCGGGCGAGGTGCCAGGGCGTCGTCCGTCACCTTAAAGCCTTTACCGTCATCGGACAGCTCTATAACCACATGATCTTCTTCTCGCCAGCAGGTAATCTGGATTTCCATTACGGTACCGTCATCTGAAGAGCCATGCATCACCGAATTTTCTGCCAGTGGCTGCAAAATCAGCTTGGGAACCAGGCAGGAGAGCAGTTCATCCTCCTCCATATGGAAGGAATACTCAAAGCTGCCAGCGTAGCGGATTCTGAGAATGGAAAAATAGTTTTCCAGATTTTCCAGTTCTTCCCGAATGGTAATATATTCGTTCTTATTGGTAAGGGTATTCTGTAAAAGACTGCTTAGTGCCTGAATTCCATCGCTTACGATCAGATCCTTATGCATAGCAGCCACAAACCGAAGGCTGTTCAGAGTGTTAAAAAAGAAAATGAGGATTCAGCTGATACTGAAGCATCTGCAGCTCCAGTTCCCTTTTTCTCTCTTCCTGAGCCTTCTGCTGAGCCATCAGATGTTCAATGGTGTCTGCCATATGATCCATACTTCCGGAAAGTCTGGAAAGCTCGTCTTTATGATTGTCCTGAATACGCACAGATAAGTCCCCATGGGAAAGTGCTTTACAGAATTCCAGCATTCTTTTTAATGGGAGACATAATTCCCTGATATACCATGGCTACGATCCCGATGCACAGCAAAACCAGAAGCATCACCACCACAAGAATCTGCTTTAGCATGGCATAAACCTCTGAATTAATATAGTGGTAGGGCATGGTATATACAAATAGCTGATTCAGGTTTTTGTTATAAATGTAAGTTACCAGCTGTTCCTCCCCATCCTCCTGGATACTGAAGGAATCTGTTTTTCGTTGGAAGCATTTCCCCGATTCTTTTCATAAGCTCTTTATCAATTTTCTTCCCCAGAGATATACTTCGGTTCCAGGAAGAAAGCACGGTTCCATCCATATTCATATACATAATATTGGAAGAATCCGACAGCCCTACAGGCTCCAGTACCGTCTTGGAAAAAATTTTCTCCTCAATGGAAATCAGGGTATATCCGATTACCCGGCTTTTGGAATACTGCTCATAAATCCTTCTTCCAAGAACCAGAATATCCCGGTCCCGGTAAGTGTGTACGTAAGCCCACACATCCTGATCCTGCTCCTCAAGCCGGGAAAGGATCCGGTCCACATCCTTCTGATAGAACCCGTCATACCCCAGATCATAAAAAATATTTCCCTCTGTATCATAGACGGTAATGTTTTCGCCTGGGCGGGATAGATGATCTTATTGCGGATCATGCTCTGGATCTCATTGATCGCCTGATTCTTCTCCATGTCCGTCATGTCTTTTTCAGAAGGCCTTCCTTGATCTCTTCGCTGATGCAGATAGAGCCACACAGATACTGATATTTTTCAATCTCACTTACCATATTCAGATTGATCATCGATAAAGTCTGAGAAATGGAAGCAGAAAGTTTTTCCCGGAGTGCTACGGAAAAGATATGAAAGGAATAGCCACTGATCCCCGCTAATGGAATAATAGAAATCATCAGAAGGGCAATTACAAGTCTTGTTTTGATACTGAATTTACGAAATCCCTGAAAATGATGTTTTTTTCCCATGGCGGATCCTCCCATTGCTTTTGTCCTCTGACGGATATCTGTCAAAATATTATTATTTTCATTCATTATACAGGAAAAAACAGAATAATCTATGTAAAAAGCAAAAGACAAAAAAAATAATACATATATGCCGCAAGAAAATCCATATCAGATATATTTTACAAGAAAATGTTCCATAGCAAGAGTTATTTTGTCGATTTACTATAAATGATTTTTCAAATATAATAGCATCATCAGGCAAACATAATAAAACAGCCAACAAGAAGGAGGAAACAACCTATGAAGAAAAAGATTTGCAGCTTCTGCTATGATCCTTGCCATGAGCGCAGCTACTGTACTTTCCCCCGCTTACTGCATTTGCAGAGGCAGAAGAACAGGAACTGAACATTGCCATTTTCCAGGGTGGATACGGAGATGCTTACTGGAACCAGATGGTAGAGCTATTTGAAGAGAGCCATGAGGGCGTGAAAGTAAACATGACTATCAGCCCTACAATTGGAGATATTATCCGTCCACAGATTGTAGCTGGAAATGCACCTGATTTCATCTGCCTTAACGATGGTGGTGAGGATGGTGTGATCCTTTCCCTGATCAAAGAGCATGCACTTCTCAACCTGGACGATGTTTTTGACGGAGAAAACTATGCAGGAACCGGAACTCTTCGGGATGATATTACAGATGGTATCCTTTCCAGCACCAAATGTGCGCCTTACGGAGATGACGAAATCTATCTTGCACCATTTAGCAGCGGCCCGACAGGGTCTGATCTACAATAAGACCTTCTTCGAGGAAAATAATCTGGAAGTTCCCAAAACATGGGATGAGTTTTTTCACACTTGGCGATACCTTGAAGGATATTGACGGACGTGCGCTTTTACCTATCAGGGGAATTTATCCAGGATACATGGAAGAAATGCTCTGGCCGGCAATCGCAAATGAGTGCGGCGAGGAAGCCCTTACCAGGATTGCCAATTACGAAGAAGGTTCCTTTAATAATGAGGGTGTGTTAAAGGCTTTAAGTCATATTAAAGAGATTGCAGATAAAGGCTATCTGTTAGAGGGTACTGTGGGCATGAACCATACGGAATCCCAGACAGAAATGATGCTTGGAAAAGCAGCATTTATCACGAATGGAACCTGGATGGAAAATGAGATGCAGGATGCTCCAAGAGAAGATGGATTTGAATTTGCAATGGCTACGATCCCGACCGAGAACGCAGACGATGTGCACTATGTATTTGACAGCTGCGAGCAGTTTTCCATTCCGGCAGCTGCAAAGAACCCGGAGCTTGCAAAAGAATTCCTCCGTTTTCTGTACAGTGATGAATCCGTATCTGCATTTGCAGAGGCTTCCGGTGCCCTCTATGCTACCAAGAGTGCCCGTGAAGTAGCAAAAGGACAAGCTGTCTACTGCAATCTATAATATGTACGGAATCTACGAAGAGGCAAATGCCTCCTCCCTGATCATGAGCTTTGCAGCAGTTCCGGCTGACTGTAAGGTGAATCCCTAAGGATGAAATCTTCAACCCGATCACTTCTGTTATGAATGATGAAATGACAGTAGAAGAGTGGGCTCAGAATGTAGAAGATGCTTTTTGCGCAGATTCGCGCTGACCAAGAAGCTGCAAAATAACAGGAGGAATATTGTTTTCCATAGAAAGGCTGCTGCACATGTATGCAGCAGCCTTTCTTCACCCAAAACGGATATTTCCATAACTTTTTAATATAAAAACAAGAGGTGACCTAGCGTGGTAAAAACCGAAATTATTCATAGCCTTATGTACACTTCCGGCTTTAATCTTACGATCATCTTTATGATCGTTCCCATGGTGAATGCAGTTTACCTTTCCTTTACCAGCTCTACTGCACTCAGCGTTGGCTTTAACAGCAAATTCGTATTTTTAGATAACTATATTTACATGTTTCAGGACAAAGATTTTATCCGGGCTCTGCTTAACACCTTTAAGCTGATGCTGGTGATCCCAGCTGTGACTATTTTCCTTAGTCTGATCTTTTGCCTTTATTCTCACCCAGGGCGAGCTTCAGGAAAAATCATTTTACCGTACTGTTTTCTTTTTCCCAAGTATTATATCCATGACAGTTGTAGGTATTGTGTGGTCCTTTGTGTTTAATCCTACAAGAGGAATTCTGAGCCATCTTCTGGATATGTTTCATCTTTCCACCTGGAAGCATGCCTGGCTTGGAGAGGGAAAAACTGCTCTGTGGTGTATCGGTGCTGCTCTGGTATGGCAGGCGATCGGATATTATATGGTAATGCATGTGGCTTCTATTGATGGAATTTCCCAGGAGGTGTACGAGGCAGCTTCTATTGATGGTGCTACCGGAACACAGAAATTTTTTAAGATCACCATTCCGCTTCTTCGAAAATCCATTGGAACCACCTATATTTTATCTCTTTCCGGAACCATAAACCTAAGCTTCACCCTGTCAAATGTTATGACAGGCGGCGGACCAAACAGGGCGTCCAGTGTCCTTCTTCAGTATATGTATACCCAGGGCATGCGAAACGCCAACTTCCTGGATATGCTATGGCTATTGCCATGTTTACCCTTGTACTTGCAATTATCATTGCAATAATCTCTAAAAAAATGTCGTCTGAAAAAGAATAGGAGGGAACTGATGAAAACTGTAAGAACATGGTGTGTCAGGATCCTGATGATTCTGTTTACGATTATTTTTTTTATCCGCTTTTCTGGAATTTGATGTCTGCATTTAAAAACCAATACAGAGTATCTGACGGATCCTTATGCGCTGCCTGCAGCACTGAATTTTGACAACTTTAGTTGCAGCCTGGGGAAAAGCAAACATTGCAGCCTATTTTGGAAATTCCGTACTGGTAACGGTACTTTCAACCGTGCTTTTTAGCTTTTTATTTGTTATTCCTATTTCTTATGCGCTGGCAAGATACCGTTTTGTGGGCAGCAAGCTGATCTCAACCATTTATATGGCATGCATTTTCCTGCAGGCAACCTATATTATGATTCCTCTGTTTCTGGAATTACAGGCAATAAACGGATTGAACAATCTTCCGGTACTGTGCCTTGTTTATGCAGTCATGCAGTTTCCGTTTTGTATTTTTACTCTCCAGGGCTTTATGTCCGCTGTGCCAAGGGACTATGAGGAATCTGCCAGAATTGACGGCGCTACCAACCTTCAGCTTCTGCTTAAGGTAATGGTTCCCTCTTGCCAAGCCTGGAATCGCTACCATTACCATGTTAAGTGCCATGGGCTTTTGGAATGAATATCCGCTGGCTCTTGTACTTCTCACAGAGGATGCAAAAAAACACTTCCAATTGGTATGGCAAACCTGTTTGAGGTGCAAAAAGTACGCTACAGACTGGGGTGCATTGTTTGCAGGACTTGTGATCATTATGATCCCGACCATGATCATTTATCTGATCGGACAGAGATATCTGCTGCAGGGAATCGGGGCAGGCGGCTTAAAGGGTTAGAGAAAGGAGTTTATATATGCCAACAGATCAGGAATTAATTCGAATTGTTCCAAGTGACAGGCAGCTTGCCTATCAGGAAACGGAATTTTATGCATTTTTTTCATTTCGGAATGAATACATATACAGACAGAGAATGGGGCGACGGAACCGAAGATCCCAAATTTTTTAACCCTGCCAAGCTGGATGCCGACCAGTGGGTATCTGCAGCCAAAAGCGCAGGCATGAAGGGCGTGATCCTCACCTGCAAGCACCACGACGGCTTCTGCCTTTGGCCCACCAGATACACCAGTCACAGCGTTGCCTCAAGCCCATGGAAAAAGGGAACCGGTGATGTAGTCAAAAAGAGGTTTCGGATGCCTGCCGCCGTCACGGCATGAAATTCGAATCTATCTTTCCCCCTGGGACCGGAACCAGCCCTGCTATGGAACAGGGGAAAGGAATATGATGATTACTATCTGGCTCAGCTTACCGAGCTGCTCACCGGATACGGAGGAATATTCAGTGTCTGGCTGGATGGTGCCTGCGGCGAGGGACCAAATGGCAAAAAACAGGTCTATGACTGGGAACGCTATTATGCCTGCGTGCGCAAATATCAGCCAGACGCCTGCATCTGTGTATGCGGCCCGGATATCCGCTGGTGCGGAAATGAAGCCGGAGATGTGCGTAAATCCGAGTGGAGTGTAGTTCCTGCCCGTACTGCACTGGCAGAGAGCATACAGGAAAAAAAGCCAGCAGGCAGATGATGAGGAATTCCGTCAGCGAAAAATTACAAGTGACATGGAGGATCTTGGAAGCAGAACCGCTCTTCAGGGAGAAAAGGATCTGATCTGGTATCCTGCAGAAGTCAACACTTCCATAAGACCAGGCTGGTTTTATCACGCAAAAGAAGATAATCAGGTAAAAAGCCTTAAAGAGCTGATTTCTATTTACTGCGGATCTGTAGGTGGAAACGCTACCTTTCTTCTTAATGTTCCGCCTATGCCAAACGGGCTGCTCCATCCAAATGATGTTGCCAGGCTGGCAGAATTGGGACAGTGGAAGAGAAGTGCATTTTCCGGCAATCTTGCAGAATTTGCAGAGATAACTGCGTCCTCCGGAAGATGCCGCTCATCCGGTTCAGAATGTTCTCACAGACACCAGAACCACCTGGTATCAGCCAGAGATAGATGCTAAAACCCAAGCTTTCCAGCGGAACTTATTTTCAATCTGCATACCCAAAAGGCGCTGGGCTATCTGGTATTAAAAGAGGCAATCCAGCATAGCCAGAGAGTAGAAGCCTTTTGTGTCTACGCACAAAAAAAGAAGAGAAGTGGGTTCTGGTTTATGAAGGAACAGTTATAGGATATCAGAAAATCGTGAAGCTTTCCGAAGTTTTCACCAGGAGGCTTAAAATTGTATTTTCTGATTATCGTGTTGCGCCTTTAATTTCCTTTTGTGGGAATTTATCCCAAAAGATAATTTCATAAAATACCATTATTTTCCAGATAATTTTCTTTTTAAACATATTATTATTCGCAATTCTTTGAGCGCAGTTTCTTTACAGAGACTGCGTTTTACGTTATACTTAAGATATCCAAAGAAGGAGAGTAAAACTTATGAAAAAAGAAAATATTTACAAAAAAAGACAACCTGGTTTTTTTCCTGATCCTCAATCTGGGACTGATTTTCACGGCAGTAGGAATTTCCATTTTTAAAACGCCTAACCATTTCGCCTTTGGGGGAACCTCCGGTCTGTCCATCATACTGTCCACCCTTTTTTCCACAATGGAATGTCGGTGTATTCATGTGGATCGTCAATGCAGTGCTGGTTGTGCTGGGATTTTTCTTCCTGGGAATCCATTCCATGGGCTGGACCATTTATTCCTCCTTTGCCTTGTCCTTTTTTGTCAGTGCCTGTGAATTTATTTACCCATTACAGGCACCACTGACTCATGATGTATTTTTGGAGCTGTGCTTTGCCGTTATTCTCCCCGCAGTTGGTGCTGCTATGGTATTTAATGTAGGTGCCTCTCTACAGGCGGTACCGATATTGTGGCTATGATCCTGCACAAATACACAAGCCTTGAGATCGGACGCGCCCTTTTGGTCAGTGACCTTGGAATCGTGCTTGTGGCAGCCTATCTTTACGGCGCACAGACCGGACTTTACTGTATCCTGGGCATGATCCTGAAATGCACCGTAGTAGACAGCGCCATTGAGAGCCTGAACCTTCGAAAGGTCTGTACCGTAATCTGTAAGTATCCGGACGAAGTAGAGTCTTTCATTATCAATGATCTTCACCGTTCTGCTACTGAGCAGAAGGCTTTCGGCATTACACAAAAAACGGAGCAGAAGGTACTGATGACCGTTCTCACCAGAAGTGAAACCAACCGTCTTCGTATTTACCTGCGCCATCTGGACCCCCATGCATTTATCACCATTGTAAACAGCAGTGAAATTATCGGAAAAGGGTTCCGAAGTATTTAAATACCAGAAGTCAGAATAGTGTAATTATCTGTCATAATAAGGGTGGCATTTTTCTCTCTGAAGCATTATAATGATAGGACACAAATTTATAATGACTCGAAGGGGGAACTATGAAAAGTACGGTTTCAACGGGGAAAGACAACTTTTACCCGCAGATTTTCCGGCTGGCAATTCCGATCATTATCCAGAATCTGCTCAGCGCGGCAGTAAATTCAGCTGACGTGATCATGCTGAATTACGTAGGTCAGTCTGCTATCTCGGCAGTATCTCTGGCCGCCAATTATTCCAATATTTTGTTTATGGTTTATTACGGACTGGGAACAGGAGCGTCCCTTTTGTGTTCCCAGTATTCCGGCAAAAAAGAACTTCCAGGCCATCCATGCAGTCGAAGGAATTGCCCTTCGTTTTTCCGTGGCAATATCCATTCTGGTGGCATTGGTGGCCTTTACTATGCCCCCCAACGGATGATGACCCTTTTTACATCTGACAGGGAACTGATTGCCATCGGCTCATCCTATCTGCGGATCATGGGAATCACATACATCTGCTGGGGAATTTCGGAAATTTACCTGGCGGTTCTTCGAAGCATCGGCCGCGTTACCGTCAGCATGGTACTAAATATGCTGGCATTTATCCTGAATATTTTGCTCAATGCCACATTTATCTTCGGTCTTTTGGCGCACCGAAGCTCGGTGCCACCGGAGGTTGCCATTGCGACCGCACTTTTCCAGACTGATCCAGCTGATTGCCTGTATGATCGTTTCCTTCCTGAGTAAGGATGTGAAACTGAATCTCGCTTACATGTTCCTCAGAAGCAAGGTACTGCTGAACGATTTTATCCGACTGTCACTTCCTGCACTTGGAAATGACCTGTCCTGGAGCGTGGCATTTTCCATGTACTCCGTAATTTTAGGGCATCTTGGCACAGACGCAGTAGCCGCCAATTCCCTGGTAACGGTAGTGCGAAACATCGGCTCCGTATTCTGCTTTGCCATCGCAAGCGCAGGAACCATTTTGCTTGGTCAGATCATGGGACAGGGCGACCTGGAAAAATCCAAACGGTACGCTTCCAGAATGCTTCGCCTGACTGTGATCACAGGCGCTATCGGTGGACTGATCGTTCTTGCCGTCACGCCTTTTGTGCTGAAGTTCGCCTCCCTGAATGAGACAGCCATGCATTACCTGAAATACATGCTTCTTATCAACACTTACTACATTATGGGATCCGCGGTCAATACTGCACTGATTGCAGGTGTGTTCCGGGCAGGAGGGGATACCAAGTTCGGCCTGATCTGTGACACGATAGATATGTGGGTGTACGCGGTGCCTCTTGGATTTTTCGCCGCGTTTGTGCTGAAGCTTCCGGTGCTGTGGGTATATTTCCTTTTGTGCACCGACGAGTTTGTGAAATGGCCCTGGGTTTTCCATCATTACCTCAAAGGGCACCTGGGCAAAAAATATAACACGGGACAATCTATTTGAATAAATTTGGATAAACAACAAGGCAGCCAGAATCACATACACTGGCTGCCTTGTTGTTTCTTTTATGTAATTCAAAAATCAAATCTCTACAAGAATTCCCTTCTCCCTTATCATAGCGGCAGTACTTCCCATTGCTGGAAATAAACGGCTGGTAGGTATCTGTGCGGGTATCCTTCACATACACAATTCCCGTAGCGATCATCTCCACCAGAGAGAAGCGTTTGCTGAGACTGGAAATCCATGCACCTATTCTGATCGTGCCGTACTATTCGGTCATCGGCGGCTGGGTCATCCGGTATCTGTCGGAGTATATCAGCGGCCATGGCAGTGAGCTTTCGCAGGACGGTTATTTTTCCAATTTCATTTCCAGCGGACTGTCGGCAGAGGTGTGCTTCCTGATCTTCACGGCCTTTACGCTGGCCATCATCTTTGCAGGTGTGCGCAACGGCGTGGAGCGTGTTTCCAAGGTGATGATGCCGGTGCTGGTGGTGCTTTCGGTGGTCATTGCGGGCTATTCGGTCACGCGCCCGGGCGCACTGGCCGGCGTCAGATATTTTCTGGTGCCGAACGTGGCAAACTTTTCCTCGGATGACGGTGGTCACGGCCATGGGCCAGATGTTCTATTCGCTGTCCATCGCTATGGGCATCCTGGTCACCTTCGGCTCCTATATGAAGAAGGATGTCTCCATTGAGGAGTCCACCGAGAACGTGGAGGTGTTTGACACGGCCATTGCCATCATGGCGGGCCTGATGATCATTCCGGCGGTGTTCTCCTTCTCCGGCGGCGACCCGGACACCCTGCAGGCCGGCCCGGCGCTGATGTTCATTACCATCCCCAAGGTGTTCGAGAGCATGGGCTTTGGCCATGTGGTGGGCATCCTGTTCTTTTTGCTGGTGCTGTTTGCAGCCGTGACCAGCTCCATTGCCCTGACCGAGAGCGCTGTCTCCACCTTTGAGGACGAGCTGGGCTGGAGCCGCGAGCGCGCAACGGCACTGATCGGCCTGATCATGGTGGCGCTGGGCAGCCTTTCGGCACTGGGCTATGGCCCGCTGGCGGGCGTGACGGTGTTCGGAATGCAGTTTCTGGATTTCTTCGATTTCCTCACCAACTCTGTCATGATGCCCATTGCAGCCATTGCTATCTGCCTGCTGGTGTCCCGCGTGATCGGCGTGCAGAAGATCGAAGAAGAGGTGACGCTGGGCGGCAAGCCCTTCCGCCGTAAAAAGATCTTCAACTTCATGATCCAGTATCTGTGCCCCATCTTTGCGGCCATCATTCTGGTCAGCTCGGTGGCAAATGCTCTGGGCTGGATCGCAATGTAAAAACAAAAAGCGCAGAAGGTGTTTCTCAAAGGAAGCCTTCTGCGCTTTTTTGTATGTCCAAAAGGTTTTCTTATGCTGTGAAGTTGCATAAAGCATAGAAAACGGCGATTTTGGCCTCAATTAGCTGGAAGCCTGATTTTATTAGCTGGAACCGAAAATTCTGCTAATGGCATAAACCTTGCAGCGAATCTGCAAATCTTCGCCGCCGTTCAGAAATTTCCGTGCAGCGATGGTGTTCTGTCCGTCCATCACATAGTAGTGACCATCCCGGAAGCTGATCTTCGGCTCATTGGCAACCCGCTCGTCAAATTCTTTTGCGATACGGGCAACACGAGCGGGGTGAAGAGCACGCTGATAAGTGTCGCGCGGCACGATCAGCTCACTGCTGTTCAGGCACATTTCATGGTAAGGTTTTACCACTGCGTTCATCATAAAGGAACCTCCTTCTTTTTTTGCAGAAAATCAATTCCTGATTGGATAATCGAACCGATTTTCTTCTTTTCGTTATCGGATAAGCGGAAAGTGGAATACCGTTCATAACAGATATTCCAGCGGAACATAAGCGATTGAAGCGCATCATCCAGTTCTGCAACCATGAACTCAACAGAAGATTCCGTCGGGGTGGAGAGCATCCTTTCCGATATCTGCTCAATGCTATGTAGATCGCCTTTTGTGTGCTTGGCGAGAGCAGGGGGCTGACTGTTCAGCACCCGAAGATTCTGAAACTGCTGGGAGAGCAGCTCTTTTTGCAGCGGCGAGAACATCCTCCTGCGGAGGAGCCGTAAGGTATTTTCGGAATGACTTGTATCCAATGAACCCAAAGCTGTATTGCAGACACACTGACACTTGCCGCATTTCATATTTGGACAGGTGCCCAAGGTAGCTTAACACTCTGGATTTATCTGCGGGGCGCGGGCTTTCGCAAATCGCCATAGATGGCGCACTCAAAAAACGATTGTGCAGAATAAAATGCGTTGGCATATTTCGCTTTTTGATCTGTGTTGTCAGTGGAACGACCAGAAGAACATTGGAATAAAAATTACCGTCATCGTTTTGGACAACAATGGCAGGTCGGATGCCGCCTTGCTCGGAACCGCTGTAAGGATTCAGATCCATCATGTAGACATCCCCGCGCTTGTACATCCAGTTTGCGGGCATAGGCGGATACTCTTTCTCTTTTTTATCTCGTGTGGCCAATTTGGATTTCTCCTTTCTATCCGTATCAGCAGCTCTGCTGCAAGGGTATCCGCCTGCCATTCTTCCCACGAGGCCTTTCCGTTTCTCTCCCGATAGGCAATGTGCCCACGGCACTTGACTGCTTTTCCATAGTCGTTCGGGAACAGGTCAGCTAAAATCTGGTGTGCCGCCTCATGCGCTATCGTGAAATTCCGGCATCCGGTGCAGCCGTCTGCCGCAAGGGCAGAATCGATCACAACGTCCTTCGGCATGAATATCTCTACAAGCTTTGTACCGTCCCCTAAAGTTACGGTAAAACCGCATCTTTGAAAAACAGTCAGTCCGAGGACGCTGCCATCGCTACATAGCGGCAGCATTTTCACATTCAGCCCAAGAACAGCGCTTGCAAGCCGTTCAGGGTCAATGGGTTCCGGGGCATCTTTGCTGATCCCGAAGCGGGTATAGTACTGGTCGATATACTTACCCGCTATGCGCGAAAGGTCTGCGCGGGATAAGTACCTTGCCATTATGAAGCACGGCTTTCCGGCACAGAGCAGTAGGCTTCCACGAACCACTTGCCCTGCTCAAGCCAAAGATTCCGCTTCTGCCCGCAAATCAGGCAGGTGAAGCAATGCCCTTTCACGCCAAAACGTGATGTACCGTGCTTGACTGCCAAGACACGATCAATGCCATAAGTGTGAGCCTTGTCATAGTTTATGGCAAGAGGGCGGATCTTGCCATCAGGAGTAAAACGAACGTCCACTTCGACGTATCTTTTCTCACGGCGAAGGTTGTAATCACCACACATCAGAAATCCTCCTTTTTTGCAGATTTATCAGAACGCAGCGTGTATTACTTGCGAACCATGCTGCGTGCCACGAGCTGCTTTTCGTTCAACAGCGGAACGGACACTGTATGTTTTTTCCACTCATCCATAGAGCAGGTTACCGCTTTGCACAGACGGCATTTTGTCCAGCCATCG
>VOFC01002977.1_pt1 | contig 15615 bp, 15 predicted proteins | sample 5384161 | NCBI WGS metagenome assembly VOFC01 (sample SAMN12384722, study PRJNA508395) | human gut metagenome | isolation source: healthy gut B | host: Homo sapiens | reverse complement strand
AACAGCCGCCGCATGCGGGCATCCCGGACGGACGGCGGCTGCCCCTCCCCCGCTCCTCCTCTGAAAAAGGTAGCATGTTTTTTTAAGTCGTGTTACAGTTTAGGGAACACGCCTTGTGAAAAGGTCTCATCCTGCTTTGGGGAGGTCCCTGTGGAAAAAAATGAGGACTGCTGTTGTGCTGGCTGCTGCTCTGCGGTCTGATTCTCCTGGCCGGCTGCCGGGACCAGGACGGGGAGGGCCGCTGTGCCGCGCACCGAACTGGTCTACGCCAGATATCCGGGACATCAATCCGCATCTGTACGGCGGCGAGATGGCGGCCCAGGGCATGGTCTTCGAGCCTCTGGTCGTCAACACGGCGGAAGGGGTCCGGCCCTGGCTGGCCGAAAGCTGGGAGATATCGCCGGACGGCCGCGTCTATACCTTCCATCTGCGCCACGGCGTGACCTTCAGCGACGGGGCGCCCTTCGACGCCGAAGCCGTCCGCCTGAACATGGATGCCATCATCGCCAACCGCCTGCGCCACGCCTGGCTGGACCTCATCAACGAGATCGAGCGTCACGAAGTCGTGGACAGCCACACCTGGCGTCTGGTACTCAGGCACCCCTACTATCCCACCCTCATCGAGCTGGGGCTGCTGCGTCCCTTCCGCTTCATCTCGCCGTCCTGCTTCATCGGCGGCCAGACGCGTGACGGCGTGCGCGGCCTTGCGGGCACGGGCCCGTGGATACTGAAGGAACACAAGGAGAACCAGTACGCCCTGTTCACGGCCAATGCCTCCTACTGGGGCGAGAAGCCCCGTCTGCAGGCCGTGCGCTGGAAGGTGATGCCCGACCATCAGGCCATCCTGCTGGCCCTGCACAAGGGGGACGTGGATCTGGTGTTCGGGGCCGATGGCGACATGCTCAACCTGGACAATTTCGACGCCATCCGCCGGGAGGGGCGCTATGCGGCGGCCATCAGCCAGCCCATCGCCTCGCGGGCCATACTGCTCAACGCGCACCAGCCCTTCACCCGGGAGCGGGACGTGCGCCTGGCCCTGCAGTACGCGGTGGACAGGGAAGGCATCGCCGCCACCATCCTCAACGGTTCCGAGACCGTGGCCCCCAGCCTGCTGGCCCCCACGGTGCCCTATTGCGACCTGCCGCTGGAGGCGCGCGGCCATGACCCCGAAAAGGCGGCCCGCCTGCTGGACGGGGCCGGATGGCGCATGGCGGCCGACGGCTGGCGCTACAAGGACGGGCAAAGGGCCGGCGTGCGCCTGTACTACAATGCGCAGAACGCGCAGGAGCGCAGCATCGGCGAGTACATGCAGGCGGACCTGAAAAAGATCGGGGTGGAGATGAAGATCGTGGGCGAGGAGAAGCAGGCCTTTCTGGATCGCCAGAAGAGCGGCGACTTTGAATTGCAGTACTCCCTGTCCTGGGGCACGCCCTACGATCCGCAGTCCTATCTTTCCTCGTGGCGCATCCCGGCGCACGGGGACTATCAGGCCCAGCTGGGCCTGGAGCGCAAGGAATGGCTGGACGCGGCCATCACCCGCCTGATGACCGAGACGGACGAGGAGCGCCGCAGGGCCCTGTATGCGGAGGTCCTCGGCTATGTGCATGACGAGGGCGTCTACATCCCGCTGACCTATTCCCGGACCAAGGCCGTCCATGTGCGGGAGCTCAAGGGCGTCTCGTTCGGCGTGTCGCAGTACGAGATCCCCTTCGGGAAGATGTATTTTTGATGCGTCCCGTTCCCGGTTTCCGGCGGGCATGGCCTGGAGGACACCGGGCGGGGATGAAGGATGGACATGAAGCATTGCCTGTTGCGTCGCCTGACGGGGCTCGTGCCGCTCTTGCTGGGGATATCGTTCCTGTCGTTCGTCCTCGTCCAGCTCAGCCCCGGGGATCCGGCGGAGGTGGCCATCCGGGTCAACGACATGACCCCCACGCCGGAGCTGCTGGCCGAGGTGCGCGCGCAGCTGGGGCTGGACAGGCCCTTCCCGGAACGCTACCTGCGCTGGCTCGCGGGGGTGCTCCGGGGCGATTGGGGCACGAGCTATGTGACCGGGCGGCCCGTGGCCGGGGAGCTGGCCCGGGCCCTGCCGCCCACCCTGATGCTGGCTGGGACGGCCGCGATCATCATGCTGGCGTGCAGCCTGGCCGTGGCCCTGGTCTGTGTCCGGCATGAGGGCAGGGCGGTGGACCGCCTGCTGCGGGGCCTGCTTTTTCTGGGCACCTCCGTACCGGCCTTCTGGGCGGGGCTGCTGCTGATCTGGCTGTTCTCCGTCCATCTGGACTGGCTGCCCACCGGCGGCCTTGAGGGGCCGTCCTCGCTGGTGCTCCCGGCCGTGACGCTGGCCCTGCCGTATCTGGCCGCCTATGCCCGGCTGCTGCGCAACAGCATGGTGCGGACGGCGCAGGAGGACTTCGTCCTCTATGCCCGCCTGCGGCCGCAGCCGAGGGGCCGTCCTGCGCATGGTGCTCCGCAATTCCCTGCAGGCCAGCCTCACGGCCCTGGGCATGAGCCTGCCCAAGCTGGTGGCGGGCAGTTTCGTGGTGGAGTGCATCTTTGCCTGGCCCGGGCTGGGGCGCCTGTGCGTCACGGCCATCTTCAACCGGGATCTTCCCGTCATCCAGGCCTACGTCCTGCTCATGGCCGTGCTGTTCGTGGCCGGCAACCTGTGCATGGACATCTGCGCCTCCCTGCTGGATCCGCGCCTGCGCGAACGGGGGCTGCGATGAGGTGCGTGCGGGCATTGCTGCATGACAGGGCGGGCCTGGCCTGCCTGCTGTTCCTGGGCGCCGTGCTGCTGGCGGCCCTGCTGGCCCCGTGGCTGGCGCCCTGGGATCCGCTGGCCGTGGACGGCAGCCGCAAGCTGGCCCCCTGCGGGCCCGAACACTGGCTGGGCACGGACAGGCTGGGGCGCGACATCTTTTCCCGCCTGCTCTACGGGGCCCGGGCCACGCTGGGCGTCTCGCTGCTGGCCATGATGGCCACGGTCTCGCTGGGGGCCCTGCTGGGCATGCTGGCGGGCCTCGTGCGCGGGCGGGTGGAGGCCTGCGTCATGCGCCTGTGCGACGTGATGCTCTCCTTCCCCGGCGAGGTCATGGTGCTGGCCATCGTGGGCATGCTGGGGCCGGGGCTGGAGAACGTGGTGCTGGCCTGCGTGGTGGCCAAGTGGCCCTGGTACGCGCGCATGATGCGGACCGTCACCCTCCGTTACGCGGACAGGGACTTCGTGCGTTTCGCGCGCGTGGCGGGCTACGGCACGGGCCACATCATCCGGCGGCATCTGCTGCCCTGCGCTGCCGGGGAGATCAGCGTCCTGGCCACGCTGGATACCGGCGCGGTGATCCTGATGGTCTCGGCCCTGTCCTTCCTGGGGCTCGGCGTGCAGCCGCCCACCCCGGAATGGGGCATGATGCTGGGCGAGGCGCGCGAGGTGATGGTCCTGTATCCGTGGCAGATGCTGCCGCCCGGCCTGGCCATCCTGCTGGTGGTGGCGGCCTGCAATTATCTGGGCGACAGCCTGCGTGATGCCCTGGACCCCAGGCACGCCCTGCACAAGGAGCCTGTGCTGTGAATCATGGACATCCCGTGCCGCTGCTGGAACTGCGGCATGTTTCCGTCACGGAGGGCCTGTCCGGCAGGCCGCTGGTACGGGACGTGAGTTTTTCGCTGCAACGCGGGCACTGTCTGGGCATCGTGGGCGAGAGCGGCAGCGGCAAGAGCCTGCTCTGCCGGGCCCTGCTGGGCCTGCTGCCGTCCGGGCTGGTCAGGAGCGGGCAGCTGCATTTCGACGGCCGCGACCTGGGCCGTCTCGATCCCGCGGGCTGGCGGGAGCTGCGCGGCACGGGCATGGCCGTCATCCTGCAACAGGCCATGACGGCCTTCGATCCTCTCCGGCCTTTGGGAAAGCAGCTGGCGGGGACCTTGCGGGACACGGCGGGGCTGTCCGCGTCCCGGGCCCGTGAGGCCGTCCGTGAGGCCCTGCAACGGGTGGGGCTGCCGGAGACCGTCCTGCACGGCTATCCGCATCAGCTGTCCGGCGGCATGCTGCAACGCTGCATGATCGCCCTGACCCTGGCCCTGCGCCCCGCGCTTGTGGTGGCCGACGAGCCCACCACCGCCCTGGATGCCTGCCATCAGCAGCAGGTGCTGCGCTGTCTGGCCGACGTGGCCCGTGATGCCTCCCTGATCTTCGTCTCGCACGATCTTGGCGCGGTGCAGCAGCTGGCCGACGACGTGCTGGTCATGCAGGCGGGGCGCTGCGTGGAGTACGGGCAGGCGGCACAGCTTTTCGATGCGCCGCGCCATGCCTGCACCCGGCATCTGGTCCGTACCCGGCTGTCCTTGTGGCGGGGCTTCCGGCAGGCTCTGGGGGAAAGATGATGACCGGCAGCGACATCTTCCTTTCTGTGCAGGATATCTGGAGATCCTACACTGTCCCGTATGGAGGGCCCTCCATGCCCGTGCTGCGGGGGCTGGACTTCTGTCTGGAGCGGGGCGGGATGACCGGCCTTGTGGGCGAGAGCGGCAGCGGCAAGAGCACGCTGGCGCGCCTGCTGCTGGGGCTGGAGCGGCCCGACCGCGGCACCGTGCTGGTGGACGGCCTGCCCCTGCGGCAGTGGCGGGCCCGGGGCGGCAGGCTCTCCGTGGTCTTTCAGGACTATATGACCTCGGTCGATCCGGGCTTCACGCTGGCGGAGGTCGTGGACGAAGGGCTGGGGCCGGGCTGCCGCCTTTCCCGCCGGGAGCGGCGGCGCCAAGTGGACAGGCTGCTGGAGCGCGTGGGGCTTTCCCCTTCGCTGGCCGGCCGCCTGCCGCATGAACTCAGCGGCGGGCAGGTGCAGCGGGCCTGCATCGCCCGGGCACTGGCCGCACGGCCGTCCTTCCTGGTGCTGGATGAGGCCGTGAGCTCGCTGGATGTCCCGGTACAGGTACAGGTGCTGGAACTGCTGCGGGACATACGCAACGACATGACCTGCCTGTTCATCACCCATGACCTGCAGGCCGCGACGCTGGTCTGTGACAGTCTGCTGGTCCTGGATCAGGGCCGCTGTGCGGAGCATCTGCCGGTATCGCGGCTGGGGAGCGCCCGCAGCCCGCGCTTGCGGCGGATGCTGGAAACGGTCGTCCCCTTCCGCTCCGCCTGGGACGGGAGCCGTGACGAGGGCGACGGGGCGGAGGATGCCGACGGTACAATGCCGCGCGGAACGGGGGACAGAACGCAGGGCTCTCCGGCATAACGCATCCTGCGGGTAGGACGGCATGGAGAGACCTCAGATTGACGACGCGGTACCGGTGGAAGATGACCGGCCGCATCCCGCCATGAGGCGGGTAAGACTGCATGATCGTGCCGTGGGGAAAAGGGGCGGATTCCAGGACCGGGACAGCCGATCCCCGCGCGGCACGGCAAAGGAGCACATGATGGAGCAGACAGCCGGCGCCCCCCGGGGCGCTGTGACGGCCCGGCCCGGGCTCGACGGGCGCATCCGGCGTTACTGGACCCGGCGTTCCGGCGCCTTCGGGCAGGTCCGCCGCGAGGAATTGCACAGTGACAAGTCTTCCCTGTGGCGGGCGGAGATCCTGCCCTGGCTGCCGCGCCGGGAAGATGGTGCCCCCCTGCGCATACTGGATCTGGGCACGGGCGCGGGATTTTTTGCCATCCTGCTGGCGCAGGCTGGCTGTGAGGTCACGGGCATCGATCTGAGCGAGGGGATGCTCGCCCTGGCCGCCGCCCTGGCCGATGAGGCAGGCTGCACGGTGGACTGGCGCTGTATGAGCGCCACGGAGCTGGACTTCGGGGAGGCCGCCTTCGACGGCGTGCTGGCCCGCAACCTGACCTGGACGCTGACGGATCCCGAGGCGGCCTATGCGGAGTGGCTGCGGGTGCTGCGGCCCGGCGGCGTGCTGCTCAACTTCGATGCCGATTACGGGGCCGTGGATTTCACCCGGCTTGCCGACGAGCAGGGGCAGCATGCCCATGCCGACATGGACAGGGCCCTTTTGCAGGAAGGCGAGGCCATCCGCCGGGCCCTGCCCCTGAGCCGCCGGGAGCGGCCGCAGTGGGACATGGAGGCCCTGGCTCGGGCGGGCTTTGTCCGTTGCAGCTGCGATACCGGGCTCAGCGGACGGATCTTCGCCCGGCGGGACGCCACGTACAATCCTGTCCCCATGTTCACCCTGCGCGCGTACCGGCCCTGATCTCCCGCCCCGTGGCGGGGATGCGGCGGAGGGGCCTGTTCCCGGCGGGTGCCGGTGTGGCAGAGCATGCAGGAAGGGGATGCCCGTGGAGCATCCCCTTCCTGATATAAAGCCGCGGTGCCGGGGCCCGCGCCCCGCGCCGTGCAGGGCCGCAGGGCCATCCTGGTCCCGGCTAGGCGTTTTCGGCCTGGCGCTTTTCCTTGCGGGCCTGCTGGGCCCTTTGGACATTGCGCCGCATCTTGGCTTCGAAATTCCGGGACATGAGCTTCTGCTCGGACGGATAGCCGCAGAGATACTTGTACTCTTCCACATTGATGCCGTGATTGGCCAGATGGCGGGAGGTCAGGGAGCAGGCCGCCTTGCCGCACAGGCAGCAGGTGGTGGTGCTGTCGGTGATGGCCTCTGCAGGATCGCAGACCAGGTCGGCCTTGCTGAATATTTTTTTGGGGGCCGGGGCGGGCTTTTTCTCCTCTTCGCCGGGGAGGGGCACGGCCGCGGGGGGGCAGGGCGGCAGGCGCGGGTTCTTCGGCTTTCACGGGCTGCTCCGTCTGCGCATTGATGCGGCGCTCGATAGCCATATTGAGAACTTTTGCCTTTTCGTACTGCTCCATGATGAATTCGATGGGCTGATCGCTGTACTTGTTGAAAATAGCGTTGAAAATATCCTTGTCTTCCAGAGCCATGAAGATCCCTCCTTAGTATGGACAGAAAAGAAAGTATATGACTGTCGTTCCTATTTCAAGAGATAAATGTCAGGGAGAGTGTTAGTCACCATATCCGAAAACAGGTTTCTATTCGAGTAAACAAAAGCTATTCTTGATAGGCTAAAAAATAGTACCAAAGAGGTTCAGGCAGCGCGGCACAGGATGGCAGAAGACGATGCGCCTGAAAAGGACGGGCGTTGGCGGAAGGGCAGGAAGGCGCCCAACAAAAAAAGCGCTCCTGCCCTCCTGGAAGGCGGGACCGCCTGCCCGGGAAAACACAAGCGCTTCATTGCGTGCGTCTGGTGGTGCCAAACATGGCATGAATGGCGGAGAGGGTGGGATTCAGGGGATTCCGTCCTAATACTTCGAAAATATAAGAACTTTTTTCTCGACTGCTTCCGTGTGTAGCATATTTCCGTTCTTGTGAGTATCGCCTTTTTCCCTCTGGCCGTCAAGCGTTCTGCCCGTCGGTGAGGACCTTGTATAAGGTGGTCCTGCTCACGCCGAAGTGCCGGGCCACGTCCGTCTTGCTCTGTCCCGCCGCGACCATCTGCCGGGCCTGTTCCGCCTGTTCTGCGGAGAAGGACGGCTTGCGTCCCTTGTACTTCCCCGCCGCCTTGGCAATGGCTATGCCCTCCCGCTGTCGTTCCTTGATCATGGCCCGCTCGAATTGGGCCACAGCCCCGATGAGCTGGAGCTGGAGTTTCTGGAAGGGGTCTTCCTTGCCGGAGAAGGTCAGGCCCTCCTTGTGGAAGACCACGGCCACGGCCCGCTGGTTGAGGCTTTCGATAAGGTGCAGCAGGTCTTGCAGGTTGCGGGCCAGCCTGTCGATGCTGTGGACGTGCAGGGTATCGCCTTCCCGGAGGTAGTCCAGGCAGGCCATGAGGCCGGGACGCCGGGTATCCTTGCCACTGCATGTGTCAGTGAAGGTCTTGTCCAGCGGGACCCCTTCGAGCTGACGGGCAGTGTTCTGGTCGATGCTGCTCACGCGGATGTAGCCGATGTTCTTTCCGTTCATGGTCTCTCCTTTGTCGTGTTCATTTAGGATTATAAATTCAAACTGGAGTTGTCAATAAAATCTGAAATTGACCCTAGATGAACATTTTTGGGGATGATGGTCTATGTCAGTTTGATGTGTACCCTAACTGGACAGATGGTGAGCAAGGAGACCTGCGCCCGCTCCATATGGAGGACGGAGTATCATTCCCCCCTACAGCCTACCCGGTACTCGGCTTCATTGCACCCAAAATTGGGTTTATTGGAGATTTCAGGTACTTGCGTCAAAGCCAGCACGGTAGCTCTCTTCGTATTCCTCAAAATTGAGTTCTACGAATATTTCAGGTAGTTGCGTCAAAATGTACTCGATGTCACGCAGCACATTGTCGTGTCTCTTCCCGAAAATCTCCGCCACCTGCAAGCTGGTGACGGCGGAGACAGGGAAGGTCCGGCAAAAAAAAGCCCCATGCGGATGGCTGGGCCATACGCACAGGGCGGAGGATGAGGCAGAGGAGAGGAAGCCGGTCGAAAACGGCTTAGGGGCAGCCAAAGCAGCGTGGCCGCAGGGTGGGCCGCACAGAGGCAGGGTGTCCATGATATAGACACCCTTGTCCAGCATGTCCGCCCTGCGGAGGAGCAGGCCCGCCAGTGGTAGCAATCCGATTGCTACCCTTCCGCCCTGCGGAGAGGGAAGCCGTCCTTGGAGAGCATGCAGTCCAGGCGCTTCGCTGGTGTGACAGGCCACTTCATAGGCTTCAAGATTGAGCGCTATGAAATTTGCGGTACGCGTCGGCTTCGGGGATGATGGAGAGGCCACGGAGCTGGAAGTCAAAAGTTCCGAATCGGAACTTTTGCTTGTTTTCCACCAAGGGTGTGAATATTAGTTATACCCTTTTCATCGGCATCCGGCAGGTTGGACCGCATGATGAGGCGATACACGTCAGCTTCGGGGATGAGGAGGAGATGGACAGGCGGCATCTTAATCAAAAGTCCCTGAATCAGGGACTTGGCTGATTTTATTGACTTTTTTACAGTGTTGCTGAATGGCGTTGCCGGGTTTCTCGTATCCCAGAGCCAGCGCCACGTCCCGCGCCACGAACCACGGCTGGCCCTCGGCATCCAGCAGGACGCGGAGGCTGACGCCGGGCAGGGTGTGGTGTCGGCAGTACCGACCCCCAGAGGGCGGAGCGCAGGGCAGGAGGCAGCAGGAGGTAAGAGAAGATGAAGGCCGGGCAGATGCTTATGGGAGCGGTGTCGTCCTGTGGCAAAGGAAGGCCGGGGTAGTACGGGGAAAAAGCTGAATCCGGTAATATGGATAAGGCCTTCAAATTTTTGTGGTGCAAATGTTCCGGCTGTGACAGGGAACGGAAGTTTTGTTATGATAGGGAATAAGAGCCATAGATGACGACACGATGACTAAATATCAATCATCATCATGGATAAATAAAAAGAATACTTTGATAATCTTTGTCCAATAGGTAGAAGGATACTCTTTTGTTTTACATGTAAAAGATTACAACTTTAGGTTCCTTCTTTGGTTTATCTCTTTAAGATATTTTTAGAGCCCCCCCCTTACCCCCCCAAGAACTCCCCCGCCCTTCTTCCACGTAGTGCCACCTAATACATAACACGATAAAATACTTTGTTTTTTCTCTATCTGGCCGATATGCTCCGCAATTCCCACGGGGTGGGAATCGCTCCGCCTGCTGCTGACAGGGATGAGCTGGATGGAGGGATGACCATGATGAAGGGATGATGGGGACTTTCAACATGAGGGGACGCAAGAACAAAGCCAGCAAGGCAGGAGGCAGCAAGACGACCAGAGCCCTTGCTATCTTCCTTCCCGGACCTCCGGCACAGGCCAAGGCCTTGGGAGGTCGTCCAGCCTCTGCTGCCCACAGGGCAGGGAGGTCTTGCGCATCTGGCCCGGCGCAGGCCGGACAGAGGCTTGTGGGAGGGTCTCCTTGCTTCTTCCCCCCTTCCTCTGCACAGGCAATGAAGAAGCCAGGCAAAGGGCCTGCCTCCTCCTGCCGGGTTGCATTTGCCGTGATGCGGGACAAGTCTGTGCATGGCGGGAGCGGCGGAATCTCCCATATGCCCCATTTTGGCCCGTATTGGCCTTCTCCCGCGTTTTTGTCTGAAGCGTGACTCATTTCGTGAAGGAGGAAAATGAGGGCTTAAAACAGAAATATGGGGATTCTGTAAATTTGTCTCCACTGTGATATTCTGTCCTTACAGCATCATGGATGATTCAAGTCCTTGTGTCACATCGCTAAAATCAATCTTCTCCAGTGCCTCCTGCAATACAGGCAAGGCGTACTGCTTTCCTTCTTCATCACGTCCGTAGTTCGCGGAGACGCCTTGCTGTGCATGTCCCTGTAGCGCATCAAGGAGTTCCGGGGCAATCTGGCCGCTGTTGCGTCCTTCACGCTTGAAGGTATGCCGGAAGGAATGGAAGTGTTTCCTGTCCCCGTTCTCCAAGTCCAGACTGGTAAGGAAGCGCCGCCACCACTGCGAAAAGGCGTTGCTGCGCTTGCCGCCGTCCTGCTTGTCTGAAAGGAGGGAGAACAGCTTGCCCGTCCCTTCCCCCTGCCGGGCGAAGTCGAGGAAGCCCAGCTCCAGCAGACGGGAATGCAGCGGGACCTTTTGCGGATGGAGGCCCTGTTCTTCACCCGGCGGCCTGTGGCCATCTCGGCGCGGATATGGATGAACCAGACACCGGCCTCCTGCCGCACGTCCTGCCGGTCGAGCTGGGCCAGTTCTTCTATGCGGGCACCCGTGTACAGGGCCAGCAGGACGAGCCACCTGTAGTCAAGGAGCTTGGTCTTGCTGGCATAGAGCCGCCCCACAGCGCCGCAGCCGTGCGGATGGTACAGGCCGGAGCGCTGGAAGATGACGGACAAATCCTCCTTGGAGAAGGGCAGGACGGACACGTCTTCCAGTTCCGTCGTATTGCTGGCGGCCCGTACCCCGGTGCAGGGATTGACCTCCACAAGCCCGTTGTTCACGGCATAGGAGAAGACCACCTGCACGAAGGCAAGGTATTTTTCGTTGATGGTGCGGGCCGACAGCTTCGGGGCCTGCTGGAGATGGGGGAAGGCCCCCTTGCGGATGCGCTCCAGCACGGTCGGCATGGGCAGCTTGGCGAGGGGCGCGGGCAGGTTCTTGGGCAGGGCCAGCAGGGCGTCCTTGTAGCGGATGATGTGTTCCCGCTTCCTGTAGGCTTTGATGGGAAGGTCGCCTGCCTGCTCCATGAAGCGGCGCACGGCCAGTTGGACAGACAGGAGGCTGGAGGGGCAAGGCTTGCCCCTTCTCCCGGATGTAGGCTTCACAGACTTTACTGAAACGGGGATTGTCCGGGCCTTCCTGTGTGCTGGCATCGCCGCCGGGGACGGCTCCGGCCTGTGCCGGGGACTGCCCTGTGCCGTGCGGAGGCAGCGGGGCCGTGACGAGGGCGGGCTGCCGCATGGAGGCCCACGCTTCCCCGTCCAGATGGGCCAGAAAGAGCTTCTTCACCTGCCATTCCTCGGCCAACAACTGATGGCATATCTTCCTGAATCTGGAGCGCACAGCGGCGGCCTGCGGGCTGTCGTCTTCCCCGCTGGCGGGCGGCATGGCGTAGCCGTGGCGGGCAAGGAAGGCCTCCGCCATGCCAAGCATGGGGGAGACATCCCCGTCCCGGAGGCAGAGGGGCGCGGCCTCGATGAAAAGGGACGCATCCCTGCGGAGCCGTTCCTTGTAGCGGGCGCTGGGAGGGAAGAACAGGGGCGGCTCTTTGGGCGTGCAGGACGGGCCTTCCAGCTCTTGCATGAGTTCCTGCTGCTCCTGCCATTCCTTGCGGGCCTGTGCCTCATCCTCGGCGGGAGGCGTGCTCAGGGCCTCCAGAGCGGCCTTGAGGGATTCGTCAGGATAGAGGGCCAGCAGGCGTTCCTGCTCCTGTTCGTCCATCTCGGCAAAAGGACGCAGCGGCGCGGTGGCGGGAGAAGGCGCGGCAAGGGCGGCGATGGCCGCAGCCGGGGCAAGGGCCTGCTCCTGCTGTTCGGCAAGGCGGCGGCGATGCTCGCGGAACTCTTGGTCTAGCTGGATGGCACGCAGGCGGGCGTTCTCCAGCGCCTGATGGAAGTCCCGTGTCTTGAGGGAGAAGGTCAGCTCTTTCTTGGGGTCGTAGACAGGCAGGAGGTCTTGCGGGACACGCAGCCGGAAGTAGTAGGTGCGTCCCCGCAGGAAAGGAGTGGGTGTCTTGAATGACAAAGCGCTCATACCTCCGGTGTGTAGCATGTTTGTGTAGCAACCGAAAGTATAAGCGCTTATTTTTCTTTGTATATTCTATTATTACAATGCGTTATAATAGAATGGCGGAGAGGGTGGGATTCGAACCCACGTACCGGCTATTAACCGATAACTCGATTTCGAGTCGAGCGCGTTACGGCCAACTTCGCTACCTCTCCGCTCTTGGGAGCTGTGCATGCACAGCAGGGCCGAAGGCAATATTTAGTCTGTTTCAGGGAAAAAAGCAATATGTTTTCTTCTGTCGCCGGGCGGCGTCAGGCCTCGTCCGGCCTGGGCTCGGGCAGCCAGTGCGCCAGCACGGTCTCCCTGTGGGCGTCCAGCAGGTCCAGCACGGGCCGGGGCACCAGAAAATCCACGTTCAGGCCGTGCAGCCAGCGGTGGCGGATGCGCGAGGCGCTGACGGAGATCCACGGCAGGGGCACGAAATGAACCAGTCCGCCACCGGGCAGGCGCATGCGGCGGCTCCCGGGCAGGACGGGCTCGCACGGCTGCGCCCCGGGCCACATGCTTTGCGTGGCGGCAAGGAAGTTTTTTTCCGAGCCTTCCCCGCGGGCACCACCACCAGCTGGCAAAGACAGGGCAGCTCCAGGCCCCGGTGCCAGTGGGGCAGCAGGGCATAATCCGGGCTGCCGAGGATGAAGAACAGGGGCCGCTCCGGCGTCTCTTCGCGGCAGGCCCGCAGAGTGTCCCAGGTATAGGAAAGGCCGGGGCGCCCGGCTTCCATGCGATTGCAGGAAAGGCCCGGCAGGCCGTCCAGGCAGGCTTCCACCATGGCGGCCCGCAGGTCGAAGGGCAGCAGGCCGCCCGCCACCTTGTGCGGCGGTGTGGCGCAGGGCGTCAGCTCCACGCCGGCGGCCAGGGGCCGCAAGGTCTCCGCCATCTCGATGGCCAGACGCAGATGTCCCACATGCGGCGGATTGAAACTGCCGCCGAACAGGGCCCGGCCCGCTGCCTTTATCTCGTCCATGTCTATTGCCGCACCTGCCCCTGGCCGAAGACCACGAACTTGGTGGTGGTCAGTTCCTGCACGCCCATGGGGCCATAGGCATGGAGCTTGGACGTGGAGATGCCGATCTCCGCGCCAAGGCCCAGCTGGCCGCCGTCATTGAAGCGGGTGGAGGCATTGACCGCCACCATGGAGGCGTCGGCCTCGCGCAGGAAGCGCATGGCGTGCCCGTGATCGTTGGTGCAGATGATCTCCGTGTGGTTGGAGCCGTAGCGGGCGATGTGCGCCAGGGCCTGGTCCATGTCGTCCACCACGCGGACGGCCAGGATCAGGGCGTGGAACTCCTGCCCCAGGTCGTCAGGGGTCTGGGGCCTGGCCGTGGGGCCCAGCAGCGGCAGGGAAGCGGGGCAGGCGCGGAACTCCACACCGGCCTCGCCCAGACGCCGGCCCACACGGGCAGGAAGGCCGCGGCGCAGTCCTTGTGCACCAGCAGGCACTCCAGGGCATTGCAGACGCCGGGACGCTGCACCTTGCCGTTGAAAACGATGTCCAGGGCCTTGTCCAGGTCCGCGTCAGCGTCCACGAAGGCATGGCAGACGCCCTTGTAATGCTTGAGCACCGGCATGGTGGCGGCTTCGGTCACGGCACGCACCAGACCTTCGCCACCGCGCGCGGATCATGACGTCGATGTACTGGTCGAGCTTGCACAGCTCGGTGACCGCGGCGTGATCCGTGGTCGTCACCAGCTGGGCCGCATCAGCGGGCAGGCCGGCCTCTTCCAGGGCCTGGCGCAGCAGGGCGGCCAGAGCGGTGTTGGAGTGCAGGGCCTCGCTGCCGCCGCGCAGGATCACGGCATTGCCCGCTTTCAGGCAGAGGATGGCCGCATCGATGGTCACGTTGGGACGGGCCTCGTAGATCATGGCGATGACGCCCAGCGGCACGCGCATGCGCCCCACCAGCAGGCCGTTGGGGCGCTGCCACTGGCTGTCCAGGGCGCCCACGGGGTCGGGCAGGCCGGCCACATGCAGGCAGGCGGCGCGCATGTCGGCCAGTACCGCGGGATGCAGGGTCAGGCGGTCCATGCGGGGGGCGTCCAGGCCACGGGCGCGGGCCGCGTCCAGATCCTGCGCGTTGGCGGCGCGCAGCCCGGCTTCCCGCTCCTCGAGCAGGGCGGCCAGACGGGTGAGGGCGGCGTTCTTGGCCGCGGGGCTGGCCTTGGCCAGCAGGCGGGCGGCTTCCTTGGCCTTTTGGCCGAGCAGGGTCATTTCGTGTGCCAAAGTCATGAGGGGCTCCTTGGGTTGGCTCGTCTCTCTATACGCTGCCGCAGGAACGAGGGCAAGGGGACGCGCACCGGGCGCAGGCTGCCTGCCGCCCCGCGGCCCTTGCGGGAAAGATGCCCCCGTCCGTGCCTGACCGCTGCTGCGGAGCGCTCCCCGTGCGCTGTGGGGCGGGGCATCCCGGCCTGGACAGGGGGATGCGCGGCCTGCAGGCCCTGCCGCAGGGAAAAGGCAGGACGGGTATTCCCTACCGCGGGCAGGGGTTTTTCTTTGACAGAAGGCCGTCCCCTATCCTACATAAATAGACCGCACCGTGACAGCTCCGGCGACCGCGGGCGAAGCTTTTGCAAGGAGCACTGAAAGAAATGAATCCTGTCAGACCTCAGAATACCCCCCTGAATCTCCTACCCTGCTCAATGACCTCAAGGCCGAGGTGAGCGCGGAAAGCGCGCCGCTGCTGCAGTTCATCGTGCGCCACAGCGGGCTGATCGTGGGCGTGGTGGTCATCCTTCTGGTGGCCCTGGTGGGCACGGCCGTGTGGCGCTGGCATCAGGGCGGCCTGCAGGCCGAGGCCCAGACCGAGCTGGCACGTATCGGCATCACCATGAAGGGCGGGGATCGCCTCAAGGCGCTGGACGACCTGGCAGCCAAAGCTCCCGAGAACATGCGCTACAGCATCTATCTGATGCAGGCCGAGTTCGCCATGCAGGATCAGGACTACAGCCGGGCCGAGCAGGCCTATGCCACGGCGGCCAGGCTGGACGCCGATGGTGCCATGGGCCTGATGGCCGCCCTGGGCCAGGCCGGCGCGCTGATCAAGCTGGATCGTCCCGCCGATGCCGTGACCCTGCTGCAGGGCCTGGAGAGCCGCGCCACCGAAGACGGCCGTGCCACCCTGCGCATGCTGCTGGGCGAGGCCGCCGAAGCGGCGGGCAAGACCGATGTGGCCATTGCCGCCTATGAAGCGCTGGCCGCCTCGCAGCCCGGTCTGGACGGTGAGTTTTACCGCTCGCGCGCGGATGCGCTGGGCGGTGGCAAGACCGCGCCCGTGAAGGACGGGGCGGAGAACAAGTAAGAACGTTGGCGGCCCCTCTGCCGACGCGCACGGGCCGGGAGGACACATGAGCAAACATCCTCTGCTGCACGGGGCGCGTGGCGAGCGCCACGTTTTGCTGGGCGAAGCCATCGTACGCGGCGCGCACTGGAA
>VOFC01002322.1_pt1 | contig 15620 bp, 25 predicted proteins | sample 5384161 | NCBI WGS metagenome assembly VOFC01 (sample SAMN12384722, study PRJNA508395) | human gut metagenome | isolation source: healthy gut B | host: Homo sapiens | reverse complement strand
TATTATGCTGGTGACAGTAGTATTGTTGGTACTGTTGGTACAGCTCGCTGCAATATATCGGAATGACGATTTCCAAGAAATTGGATAAGAGAACCCGTTAGGGAAAACGAAAAGATTGAGGCAGATGTAAGGCATCTGATTCAATAGACTAAAATTTTTTACCAAAAGATTTAGGAGGAGAAGTATTATGAAAAAAAAGTAATCGCTTTGATTGCAGTTGCAGCATTGTCCGTGAGCGTACTGACCGGCTGCGGCAAGCAACGAAACAGCTACTCAGACCAGCGAGGCAGCTGCAACAACAGCTAACCAGGAAACCACTGCCCAGACTACCGAGGCAACAGAAAGCAAGGAAGTAGCTGACACCGATACCACTATCAAGGTAGCTGCAAGTGCAGTACCTCATGCAGAGATCCTGGAGGCAGCAAAGCCTCTGTTAGAGGAGCAGGGTTATACTCTGGAAGTTCAGGTATTTTGATGATTATGTACAGCCTAATTTAGTAGTAGAGTCCGGTGATTTCGATGCAAACTACTTCCAGCATATTCCTTATCTGGAGAGCTTCAACGAGGAGAAAGGTACCCATCTGGTAAATGCCGGCGGTATCCATTACGAGCCCTTCGGACTGTATCCCGGAACCGAGACCAGCTTAGACAACATTGACAATGCAACCATCGCAGTACCCAATGATACCACCAATGAGGCACGTGCTCTGTTACTGTTACAGGATAACGGTTACATCACTCTGAAGGATGGTGTGGGTCTGACCGCTACTACCAAGGATATCGTAGAGAACCCTCACAACATCACCTTCGTAGAGCTGGAGGCAGCACAGGTTCCCAGAACCCTTCCGGAAGTATCCTTCGGTGTCCTGAACGGCAACTATGCTATGGAAGCAGGCCTGACTGTTGCAGACGATGCTCTGTTGTATGAGAGCGATGATTCCGAAGCAGCTGCTACTTATGTAAATGTAATCGCTGTTAAGGAAGGCAACGAGAATCTGCCTAAGATCAAGGCACTGGTAGATACCCTGAAGTCCGATGAGATCAAGCAGTTCATCAACGACAATTATAATGGTGGCGTTATCCCTTACAAGTAAGGTGAAGTGCCAGTAAAGTAATGCGAAAATCCGGAGAGCATTCCGAGGAATGGGAGGAGATTTTTTCCGAGTAGCATTCAGGTGGGTGCTCTCCTGATTTTTCTGTTGTTTCCACAAATCCTATATGAACTCTGGGAAAAGAAAATAAAGAAAAATATAAAAGGTAGAATCTGTGGAAAGCGCAGAAAGATTGGAGCAGTTTTTGAACCGCTTTGGCTTAAGCCGGCTGATATGAAAAGTGAAACAGAGCAGGAAGATGCTCGGAAATGAGGATAGGATGAAAATTTCAACCAAAGGAAGATATGCAGTACGTGTCATGCTGGATCTGGCATTGAACAACAACGGAGAGTGTATCAAGGTAAAAGAAATTGCTGCCAGACAGGGGATTTCCGAAAAGTATCTGGAGCAGATCATTGCTGTTTTGAACAAGGCAGGTTATGTGAAGAGCGTCCGTGGTGCACAGGGCGGTTACCGCATCGCAAAAAGACCCGGCAGATTATACGGTGGGAATGATCCTGCGGCTGACGGAAGGATCGTTGGGACATCTGTGAACGCTGCGATACCTGTGAGACTCTGGAGGTATGGCAGGAGCTGTATAATGCTGTGAATAAAGTAGTGGATGGGGTTACCATAGCAGATCTTGTAGAGCGTAGGAAAAAGAGACTGGAGAATCTGGATTACTCCATATAGCATGATATCAGGGTCGAAAGACTTAAGCTCGCATAAGGATTGACAACAGCCCGCAGGTTTTCTGCCGGGCTGTTGTCAGTTTGCAGAGAATGAAAGGGGGGTCATTCCTGCAGAAAAATGTCAACCAAAGGAATGAATGGTTAACAACTTTAGTATATCGGGAGAAGAACCTATTGTCAACGAAAGTCTGATAAAGGTTGACATCCTTTCATCGACAAATATCGCGGAAAACTATCTAAATTTTTATATAGTTATAAAAACTACATAAAACAATATAAAACACCACGAAATGAAATATAATAACAAAAACGCATTGCTTTTTACTCCACAACGTGGTAAGCTAAGCTCTGCAAACAAGTAGAAAGGTGTATGCGAGAATGAGCGAAGCATTTCATATTATATCAGACGGTTCCTGTGATCTTCCGTTGGAGCTGACCAAAGAAAAGGATATTACGGTGGTTCCTTTCTATGTATCTTTTGAAGAGGGGAAATACCAGAAAGAAATGATAGAGATCGGTGTACGTGAATTCTATCAGGAAATGGTGGATCATCCGGATGTATATCCCAAGTCCTCTATGCCGTCCGTACAGGATTACCTGGATGCATTTCTGCCTTATGTCAAAGTGGGAACACCTATTATCTGTATCTGCATTACGACTAAATTCAGCGGCTCCATGCAGTCTGCGCTGAATGCGAAGGCGATTTTGGAAGAGGAATATCCCGAAGCACAGATCTATGTCTGCGATTCTTGTGTGAACACAGTTCTTCAGGGGAATCTATGTACTGGAAGCAGTAAGACTCAGAGATGCGGGTGCAGGATATCAGGAGAGCATTGATCGCCTGAATGAGATCAAGAGCTCCGGAAGAATCTTTTTCACGGTCGGAAATATGGAATATTTAAAGCACGGCGGACGCATCGGCAAAGTAGCAAGTGTAGCCGGAAGCCTGCTTGGCATCAAGCCCATCATTACCTTAAAAAGAGGGAGAAATCTTCCCTCCGGTATCGGCAGAAGCCGTCGCAAGACCGTGGACAAGACCATCGACCTGCTGCTGGCATATCTGGCAGAGGAGAAGGCAGATATAGCAGATTATAGTATCTGCATAGGATACGGATATGATAAGGAAGAAGCCGTGGAGTTCCGGGACAGACTGGTAAGCAGACTGAAAGAAAAGGAATACGACATCGACACCATTCCCATCTTCCAGATCGGTGCCTTGCGCGGGGCATACCATTGGCGTACACACCGGACCTTATCCGTTGGGAATCGGTGTCGTGAAGAAATCCATTAGAAAAACTCTTAATTTATTCTTTGCAGGCATCTAACAGTTCCTGCACATTTTCAAAAGCATAATCCGGCAGATACTGGGTATTCGGTTCTCCTTCGGGAGTCAGAATATCCTTTTTTTGTGCCTCGCCGGTGAATAGGACGCAGGTGTCCACACCGCCATTGATGCCGCAGGCAATATCAGTGTACAGGCGATCGCCAACCACCAGAGTCTCCTCGGGAGTGAAGCCGGAGACTTCAACGCAAAGCTTTACGACCTCTTTGCTGGGCTTGCCTAGATAGATGGGCTGCTTGTCTGTGGTGGCGGTGATCATGTCGCAGATGGCACCGCAATCGGGGATAAAGCCGAAGTCGATGGGGCAGCGCAGATCCGGGTTGGTGCCATAGAAAGGAACATCCTGGGTGAATAAAACCTTGCAGACTTCGGTAAGCTTTGCATAATTTAATTCACTGTCATAGGCAACGACCACGCAGTCGATATTCTCTTCGCAGACCTCGGTGACATGAAGCCCATTTTTCGCAGTTCGGCGACGAAGGAAGCGGTTCCCAGCACGAAGATTTTTTGTCTGCATAATTCTCCTTTAAAAAACGCAGCGTCATATAGCCGGAGGTGATGAACTGATCCTCCGTGCTGTCCAGGTGAAATGCATCGTGGAATTTTTTCACATAGTCCAGTCCGCTTTTTGTGGAATTGTTGGTAATGTAATAAGCCCTGCCGCCGATGGCCTGAATGTAGCGGAGAAGATCCGCACTGCCCTCGTACAAGGTATCGCCCACGGCGATGGTGCCGTCGATATCGAACAGGAAAAGCTTTTTATCTTTCAGACGTGCCAGTTTAGCGGCATCGCTGTAAATATGCTTCGGGTCAAAAGAATTCATGATGGTCCTCATTTCTGAGCTTGAAATGCTCAGGTTCATGTTAGCAATGAATGTAGTCACTGTCAAGGAAAAGACAGCGCGCGGAGGGAAAATGTGTGAAGGGAAACAATGTGTAAGTGGAATTGCGTAAGTATTTATGGTATGATAGGCATAGATGTGCGTGGTGGGGTACGCAGTAAAGCTGCCTGATAATGACAAATAAAAAAGGATACGATCAGCGATTATGGATGAGAAAAAAGATAAAGGATTACAGGGAAACGAGAAAATAGAAGAGGCAATTCTGGCATTACAGCAGGAGCCCACGGAAGAGCTTCTGGCGCATGCTCTGACGGTGGTGCGCAGACGGATGCGGGAGCAGGGACAGCTTATCGTGGCGGTGGAACCGCCCTCAGCAGATGTGAAGGAAGCGGTGACACAGGCCGCCGGAACTGCCATGCGCTTACAGGCGGTGCAGACCTCCGATGGGAAAAAATGGTGGTCGGCATTTACCGGATTTGAGGAAGAATTAAAGGGAAGCGGCAGCGTGATGTCCACTTTTCTCACGGATATGGAGCAGCTGTTCCGCATGACGCTGACCGCAGAGGGCATTGAAGGTGTGATCCTGAATCCCTGGAACCGGACACTGATGTTAGACAAGCAGCTTCTCCGTATTATTCTCGGAGAATAACAAAAAAAGGGAGAATCAGAGCATGACAGAAAGCTATGAACTGCAGGTGCTGTTCACGGAGGAAGAGCGGAAGGCTTATGCTTCCTGGGGTATAAAAAAAGAGAAAGTACTGATGCCGTTTGCTATAGCAACAATCTTGATCTATGCGGTGACGGCGGCATTTGTCGTAATGAAAGTCTGGGGCGTGCGGGACAGTGATCATGTGTTGTTCCAGATGCTGGTACTGGGCGAATGGATCCCGGAACTGACGGGAGTGCTGGCAGTCCTTATGACGATCCTGCTGCTGGGGCCGTTAAATTATATATTGGATAGAATATGGAGGAAACCGGCAGAACCTATGACGCTGATTGTAGAACCGGAAGGAATGAACGTGAAGATTCATAAGGCTCAGACCGGCAGAGAAGAGAATCCGAAGAATCGGAAGATGGCGATGGAGACGGAGAGTTATCCGCTGGCACAGTTGTTCGCTTTCTTAAACCCGAAGGACAACACAATCTGTTATCAGAAAAAATGGTACACAATTGGTGAGAATACCATAGAAAACATATATCCTGCAAAATACAGACATCCCTGGATGGAACACCCGGAAAATAAAAAGCAAGCGCAATCACAGATGTGCAGAGACTTACGGATATTCTAAAAGGGTACGAAGCGTCCCTGGAGGCTGCCCGCAAGGAACAGGAATGGTTAAACAATCAAAAATAAGAAAGAGGAAAAAGCATGAAATTTATCTCATGGAACGTAAACGGACTGAGAGCCTGCATGCAGAAGGGCTTTTTAGATTTTTTTAAAGAGATAGACGCAGATATTTTCTGCCTGCAGGAGACTAAATTACAGGAGGGACAGATTGACTTAAATCTGCCCGGATATCATCAGTACTGGAACTATGCGGAGAAAAAGGGTTATTCCGGTACCGCCATTTTTACCAAGGAGGAACCCTTGCAGGTGACCTACGGCATCGGCGTGGAAGAGCATGACCATGAGGGGCAGAGTGATCACGGCAGAGTACCCGGAGTTCTATTTCGTGACAGTCTATGTACCAAATGCCCAGCAGGAATTAAAGCGCCTGGATTACCGGATGCGGTGGGAGGAGGATTTTCTGGCGTATCTTAAGAAACTGGAAGAGAAAAAGCCGGTGATCTATGCGGGAGACCTGAACGTGGCGCATCAGGAAATCGACCTGAAGAATGCGAAGACGAACCGTGGCAATGCGGGCTTCACTGACGAAGAGAGAGCCTGCTTTTCGAAGGTACTGGAGAACGGATTTATCGATACCTTCCGCTATTTTTATCCGGACCTGACCGGAATCTATTCCTGGTGGTCTTACAGATTCCAGGCGAGGGCAAAAAATGCCGGATGGAGAATTGATTATTTCGTGGTGTCAGAGTGTCTGAAAGACCGGCTGGCGGATGCGAAGATCCACACGGAGATCACAGGATCGGACCATTGTCCCATTGAGCTGGATCTACAATAGGCAGAAGACTGCAAAAGGAGACCTATGAGCTTACGTTTCTGTTTTGGCCCTTCCGGGTCGGGCAAAAGCCACAGAATCTATGAAGAGATCATGCAGCGGGCGGCACAGGAGCCGGGCAGGAATTTCCTGATCATTGTGCCGGATCAGTTCACCATGCAGACCCAGAAGGATCTGGTCATGCGCAGTGACCGGGATGGCATCCTGAATATCGATGTCCTGAGCTTCGGCAGACTCAGCCACCGCATCTGGAGGAAGTGGGGACGAAGGAGATGCCGTACTGGATGACACCGGGAAAAGCCTGGTGCTGCAAAAAGTGGCGGCGGATCTGAAGGAACAGCTTCCTGCCATGGGAAGTCTCCTGCACAAGCAGGGCTATATCCATGAGGTGAAAAGTGCCATCTCCGAATTCATGCAGTACGGCATCAGCACACAGGATATGGACAAGCTGATCACCAGCGCTCAGAAGCGGGGCGCACTGGCCATGAAACTGAGAGACTTAAAGACCCTGTACCGGGGCTTTCAGGATTATATCAGGGATCATTTTATCACCACCGAGGAGACACTGGATGTACTGCGCAGATCCCTGTCCAAAGTCAAAGATATTAAAGGGCAGTGTAGTGATGTTCGACGGCTTTACGGATTTACTCCCATACAGAACCGTCTGATCCAGGAATTGATGCGGGTGTGCAAGAGACCATTGTCACTGTGACCATTGGTGCAGAAGAAGACCCTTATCAGATGGATGGTGAGCAGAAGCTGTTTCACCTAAGTAAAAAGACCGTGGCGGATCTGGAAAAGCTGGCAGCGGAGGCAGAGGTGACACGGGGGAAGATGTATTTGTAAAGGGCGGTTCTAACCGCTTCACCGCGGCACCGGCGTTATGTTATCTGGAGCAGAATCTGTTCCGCTATCAGTATGAGCCTTATACGGAGAAACAGTGTGAGATCCGTATGTTCGAGGCACTTTCTCCCAGAGAGGAAGTCCATCAGACGGCATTGTATATCCGGAAGCTGATCCGGGAAGAAGGACTTACTTACCGGGATATTGCTGTGGTCATCGGAGATCTGGAAGGGTACGCTTCCTATGTGGAAACGAATTCGGACAGCTGGAGATCCCGTGTTTCCTGGACCGTACCAGAGGGATCGTGCTGTAAATCCCATGATCGAATATATCAAGAGCGCATTGCAGCTGTATATTAAGGACTTTTCCTATGATACGGTGTTTCATTTTCTGCGCAGCGGCATGGCGGATATCTCCAGAGAAGAGATTGATGAGCTGGAAAATTATGTGATCCGCACCGGGGCGAGAGGCTATCGGACCTACAGCCGTCTGTTCACACGCAGAACTGAGGAGATGCAGCAAGGCAGTGGGCAGGAAGACACAGAGCGGGCGGAAGAGACCATGGAGCGTCTGAACCGTATCCGGCAACAGTTTGCATGGATGCCGTGGAGATCCTGCATATGGCTCCCAGGAAAAAGCCGGCGAGATATGTCAGCCATCTGTACGATTTCCTGGAACAGAATCAGGTACAGCAAAAGCTTTTGAACTATCAGCAGCAGTTTGAAAAAGAGAGGGGAGACTTATCCAGAGCCAGAGGAGTATGCACAGATCTACCGGCTGGTCATGGATCTGCTGGATCAAATCTATGAACTTTTGGGTGAGGAAGAGATCTCCCTACAGGAATTTGCGGATATTTTAGAGGCTGGTTTCGGCGAGATCACAGTAGGTACGATCCCTCAGAACGTGGATCGTATTGTGGTGGGTGATATGGAGCGAACCCGTCTGAAACAGGTGAAGGTATTGTTTTTCCTGGGGTCAATGATGGAAATATTCCGAAAAATGCTTCCAAGGGCGGGATCATTTCGGATATGGATCGGGAATTTCTGATTGAATCCGGGACAGAGATGGCACCCAGCCCGAGACAGCAGATGTATATCCAGAGATTATATCTGTATCTGAATATGACCAAGCCCTCAGAACGGCTGTATCTGTCCTATGCCAAGGTAAACAGTGATGGAAAGGGAATCCGTCCGTCCTATCTGATCGATACGGTGCGGAAGCTTTTTCCGGCTTGCGGTGGAGTATCCCCAGAACCGCAGCCGCATCGAACAGATCGAGGGCAGACAGGAAGGTGCCAGATATCTGGCGGAGGAACTGCGGGAATATGTGGAAGGAACGCTGCGGAAGAAGAGAGGCAGGACTTCTATCTCATGTACCGTGCCTACGAGGCGGATGCGGGGGCAGAGACCTGCTGACCCGGGCAGCATTTCGCAGATACAGGGAGAGCGGTCTGTCCCGGATCGTGGCCAGAGCATTGTACGGACAGCAGCTGGAAAACAGTGTCAGCCGTCTTAGGAAACTTATGCTGCCTGTGCATGCAGACATTTCTGCAATATGGTCTTTCCCTGCAGGAACGGGAAGAATTCGGCTTCGAGGCTTCGGATATGGGGTATATCATGCAGTACTGGAAAACTTTGCATGCAGTAACTGACATGGTGGAGAATTTCGCAGGAAAACTCAAAGAATCCGTGGAAGCCTGAATATGCAACCTACGGGAGACGGTATTATGACAGCTCTGCGCGGAATGAATATGCTATTACCCGGATGAGCAGGATCCTGACCCGGACGGTGCTGACCTTGCAGAAACATTTGAAACAGGGCAGTTTCAGCCAGATGATTATGAACTTTCTTTCCGGTTTGCGGAGGATCTGGACAGCATTCATGTGGATCTGTCTGAGGACGAGAAGATGCATTTGCAGGGACGGATCGATCGTATCGATGTGTCGGAAGATGCAGAGCATGTCTACGTCAAGGTCATTGATTATAAGTCCGGCAACCGGAAATTTGATCTGGCGGCATTATATTACGGCCTGCAGTTGCAGCTGGTGGTATATATGAATGCAGCCATGGAGATGGAGAGCAGAAAGCATCCGGACAAGGAGATCGTACCGGCGGCACTTCTGTATTATCACATCGATGATCCCACCATAGAGACACCGGTGGAACTGACAGATGAACAGATCAATGAACAGATCCTTGCAAAGCTTCGTATGAACGGTGTGGTGAACAGTGATCCCGAGGTCGTGGAGCGCTGGACCGCTATTTGCAGGATAAATCTGTAGTCATTCCGGTGGAGAAGAAAAAGGATGGAAGCTTCAGTGCCAGATCCGGTGTCTTAAGCCGGGAGGAGATGCAGCTGATATCTTCTTATGTAGATGCCAAGATCCGCAGCATCGGGCGGGAGATCCTGGACGGAAAAATAGCAGCCAATCCCTATGAGAAAGGCAATGAAGAGGCTTGTACTTATTGCGCCTATAAAAAAGTCTGTGGTTTTGATGGCAGTATTCCCGGGCTATGAGAAGAGACAGCTGGAGGATCTGGATAAGCAGACGCTGATGCAGCGGATGCAGAAGACAGTGGAAGCGTAGGGCGAAGGGTGCCCGGCGGGGTGTGCCTGACAGGAAGCTCGAAACAGGATGGCAACAGGAGAAAAGAAACAGGAACAGAGGTAGCGTATGGGAATGAAATTTACCCCGGAACAGCAAAAGGTAATCGAACTGCATAACAGCAACATTCTGGTATCGGCGGCCGCGGGAAGCGGTAAGACGGCGGTATTGGTAGAGCGTATCATCCGCATGATCTGTGAGGGAGAGCATCCGGCGGATATCGACAGACTGCTGATCGTGACATTTACCAATGCCGCCGCAGCGGAAATGCGGGAACGTATCGCAGCCGGAATCGCCGCCAGACTGGAGGCGGATCCCGGCAACGAGCATATCCAGAAGCAGTCCGCCCTGTTACACAATGCGCAGATCACCACGATCGACAGCTTCAGCCTGTTCCTGATCCGGAATCATTTTAATGAGATCGGTCTGGATCCGGATTTCCGCGTGGCAGACGAGGGAGAGATCAAGCTGTTGCAGCAGGAAGTACTGGCGCAGCTGTTGGAGGATGCCTATGCGGGGAAATTTGTTCCGGATGATGTTCCGACGTCCCGGGAAAACCGTGACAGCGGAGCGATGATACCGGAGGAAGCGTCAGGGAATGATTTTGCGGAAGACGTCCCGGGAAAACGTGACAGCGAGGACCCATCCCGGGAGGCACGGGAACGTTTCCACGCCTGTGTGGAGTATTTCTGCCCCGGAGGCAGGGAGAGCGTATTAGAGCAGCATATCCTGAACCTGTCCCGGTATGCGGGAAGTTTTCCCTGGCCTGCAGAATGGCTGGAAGAGCGTAAAAACGATTATGCGGCGGGAGATCTGGATGCCCTGCTGCACAGTGATTACGGACAATATCTGGCAGAGCGTGTGAGCCGTGTCCTGCAAGGGTGTCTGGAAAAACTGGTGGAAGTGAAAAAAAAGCTGTGTGAGCTGCCGGACGGTCCATATATGTATGGAGAACTGACAGAAGCGGAGAGCGAACAGCTGGAACGCCTGGCGGCCTGCAAGGATTTGAAGGAACAGGCAGCAAAGGTTCCAGCAGTGACTTTCGGCCGTCTTTCTTCCAAGAAGGATGAGAGCGTGGATCCCGCCAAACGAGAGCTGGCGAAATCCATCCGTAATAGCGTAAAAGACACGCTGGCGGATCTGACGGAACAATATTTTAAGACCCCGTTAGAACTGGCGGTGGAGCAGGGAAGAGCCTGCAGAGAGCCGCTTCGGATGCTGCTTGACCTGGTACTGGAATTCGACAGAAGGCTTCTCGCAGCCAAGCAGGAGAGACATCTGATCGACTTTTCCGATATGGAGCATTATGCGCTGCAGATCCTGCTAAAGCGGGAAAAAGTGGAAGAGACCGGCGATGCAGGGACGGACAGCACCGGTGATACAGAAATGGATAGCACCGGTGTGAAATATGACATTGTGCCAAGTGACGTTGCAATGGAGTACCGCCAGTATTTTCAGGAGATCCTTATCGATGAGTACCAGGATAGCAATCTGGTGCAGGAGTATCTGTTAAGCGCTATCTCCGGGGAAGAAGAGGGACATTACAACCGTTTCATGGTAGGTGATGTGAAGCAGAGCATCTATAAATTCCGTCTGGCGAGACCGGAACTGTTCCTGGAAAAATACGACACTTATCAGGAGACCGGAGATCTGTGCCGGATCGATCTGGCGAAGAACTTCCGAAGCCGTATTCAGGTGGTGGATGCGGTAAACGATGTATTTTCCCGGATCATGAGCAGGGAGATCGGCGGGATCGCCTATGATGATAAGGCAGCATTGTATCCCGGGGCCACATATCCCGCCACAGAGGATCCTGCATACGGCAGTGAACTATTACTGATCCGTAAGCCGGAGAAGGGGGATGGTGCGGAAGGCGGCAGCGGAGAACAGCGTCCCGACGGGGCAAGAGGTCCCGTGGACTATGACAACGTAAGACAGCTGGAAGCACTGGCTATTGCGGCACGTATCAAGCAGCTGAAGGGCAGTCTGAAAGTCATGGAGAAGGCTACGGGAGAATTGCGCCCGGTGCGGTACTCGGATATGGTGATTTTGCTTCGTACCACCAGCGGCTGGGATGAAGAATTCAAAAAAGATACTGGAACAGCAGGGAATCCCTGTCTACATTACATCCAAGACCGGATATTTCGGGGCGCTGGAGGTGCAGGAGCTGCTGCAGTTTTTACGAGTGCTGGACAACCCGAGACAGGATATTCCGCTGTTCGGCGTGATGCAGTCGATCTTCGGAGGCTTTACCCAGGAAGAGATCGCCCGGATCCGCAGCGGAAGCAAAGGGCATTCGGAAGAGAATGACACTGTATGAGGCATTGAAAAAGTGGCGCAGAGTGGACGGATGGCGGAAGCGGGAGAAGAGGCATCAGCGGGCGAAAGCGCCGGGGAAGAAACCGCCGGGGCCGGACAGTACTGGCAGCGCGCATTGGAAGCTGCCACAGTACCGGAGGACATGGAACCGGAGACAGAACTTACCCAAAAGGCAGATACTTTCTTACAACGTATTGATCATTACCGTGATCTGACTCCCTTCACCTCCATCCGCGACCTGCTGCAGCGGATCCTGGACGATTATGATTATCTGAATTATGTGACGGCACTTCCTGCTGGCAGCAAGCGCCGGGCCAACGTGGAGATGCTGCTTACGAAGGCATCCGCTTTCGAGAAGACCAGTTATTTCGGACTGTTTCATTTTATCCGTTACATGGAACAACTGGAAAAATACGATGTGGATTACGGTGAGGCGGATACCCTGGACGAAAATGCCGATGTGGTGCGGATCATGAGTATCCACAAAAGTAAAGGTCTGGAATTCCCGGTGGTATTTGTCTCCGGACTGTCGAAACGCTTCAACATGCAGGATGCGAACCAATCCCTGATCGTGGACATGGATCTGGGGAGTAGCGGTGGATTATGTGGATTCCGTACGACGCATTAAAAATAAAGACCCTCCGCCGGGCCGTCCTGTCAGCGAAAATGAAGGAGGACAATCTGGCGGAGGAACTGCGTGTGCTTTACGTGGCACTGACCCGTGCCAGAGAAAAATGATCCTGACAGCGGTATTGGACAAGGCCGACGAAAAGTGGGAGCTGGCGCAGATGACCGGACAGGAGAGGCTGACTTATCTGGATTTCTGTGAGGCGGGAAGCTATATGGATTTCCTACTGCCAATCCTGCCGCAGACGGGAATTGCAGTAACAACGCTGGGAACAGAAGACCTGGCGGCAGAGGAGATCAGGGAACAACTGCGCATGGGGAGACCGCAGGGAACTGTTGCAGCGTGTGACGGACGGCGAGACTCCTTTGCCTGGGGACCCGGAGGAGAACGAACGAAAGCTTGCGAAACTGCGGGAGCGATTTGCCTATGCCTATCCGTATCCCGGCCTGCAGAAGCTCTATACCAAGACCACGGTATCGGAACTGAAGATTGCGGCCATGGCGGAGAAGGATGAAGCGGCATTTCATACCTTCGAAGAAAAAGAAGTGGTGCCTTATATCCCGGCTTTCCGCAGAGAACAGGAAAAGGTCAGCGGAGCCGTCCGCGGTAACGCGTTCCACCGGACCATGGAACTGTTGGACTTTTCTTATCTGTTTATGGAATCCGGACTATTTGCCGGATGCCCTGGGACTTATGAGGAATACCGTCAGGGCCTGGATACGGACCGGTTACAGGTACGTCTGAAGGAATTCCTGCAGCGGGAGACAGCTTCCCTACGACTGACAGAGGAGTATGCGCAGGCCGTAAGCCTTCCCAAAATCCGGCATTTTCTGGAACAGGAGCTGGCCTACCGCATGTGGAGAGCTTTCGAACAGGGCCTTTTGTACAGAGAGCAGCCCTTCGTGCTGGGCATTGATGCGAAGCGTTTGGATCAGGACCTTCCTGAAGGGGAAAAGGTTCTCATTCAGGGTATCATCGATGTCTTCTTTATAGAAAACGGAGAGATCGTCCTGTTGGACTACAAGACCGATGTGATCGACTCCCTGGAAGCTCTCTGGAACCGCTACAACGTCCAGATTCAGTACTATGAGGAGGCACTGACGAAGCTGATGCAGCTGCCCGTGAAGGAGGATCCTGTATCCTTCTATCTGGAAAAATACGAGTAAAAAGCCGGAGTAAATGGAGGTTTCATATGAGTCAATATTTTGATTTATCAATAAGAAGGATTGAGATAAAGAAACCAAAAAAGAGACTTGAAACCTGTTATTAAATTACAGGATGAAGTTAATAAGACTTTGCTGCATGATGAATATTATTATCCTACAGATGAAAAAAGAACTATACAGGAATGTTTGGATGGTGATTATATCTTATTAGGCGTATATAATAAAGATAAAGCTTATTGCAGCAAGCTTTGCATTTGAAGGTGGTTTGTTCTTCTCTAAGCCTATTACTGATTGGATGGAAATTCCTGGCAATAAAATTATGTGTCATGAATTCGTTGTGGTTGATATGGAATATAGAGGTAATGGTATGCAGAAGAGATTCATGGATGCTACTATAAGAGAAGCTAGACAGATGGGTTATGATACTATTTGGTGTTGTGCTCATCCTAATAATACTCCGATCTGTATGTAGCATAGAGAGTACAGGCTATAAATTTGCCGATCAGTTTGTTGTAGATGGCTGGCCTAGGAATGTTTATTACAGAAGTACATCTATACAGAGATAGCAATTATTTAGAGGGAGAGTATAAGTTAAGTATGGCATGGTATGCAGAACGAAAAAGAAAATGTTGGTATTGTATCTGTGGTGTAGAAATGAAGTAGGATGACAAGGTGGAAATCCGGTTTCGTGTGAGGATAACGGTATCGGAATGAGTCAGGAGTTCCTGCCGCACCTGTACGATCCGTTCTCCCAGGAGCGTTCCGAGGAAAACATCACGGAGAATCTGATGGATGCCAGAATTTTACTGGTGGAAGATAACGAGATCAACATTTATGTGGCCCAGCTGATCCTGAAAAAAGCCGGATGTGTGGTGGAGATTGCAAAACGGTACCTATCATTGCCATGACAGCGGATGCTTTTGAAGAGGAGAAAGAAAAAGACGCTGGAGGCCGGAATGAACTATCACCTGTCCAAGCCCATCAACCCGAAGACATTGTATAATATCCTGTCGAACCATCTGACTGGAAAAGAGGCATAGAGATCAGAGATATAGAACCCAGAGATATTAGAATCATGACATGTAAAAGGAGGAGGTATCCGTGGCGGATATCTCCTTTTGCACGTGTTGCCTTAACTGCTTACGATATAAAATTAAGCGGTGATCACGGTGCCGGCCTTGCCCTTAATGGCATCCTTGACATGATCCATGGAGGTGATCAGAACCTTTCCTGCTGGAACCTTCTCCAGATAAGCAATGGCTGCCTCGATCTTGGGAAGCATGGTGCCTTCCTCGAACTGACCTTCTGCCATCAGTGTCTTGGCTTCCACGCAACGGTGAGAGTCTCAATGCAGTCTGATCCTCTTTGCTGTAATTTTTATAAACGCAGGGAACACTGGGTCAGGATGATCAGCTCGTCACAGCTTAGGTCGGAAGCAAGCTTACCGGCGATGGCATCCTTCTCAATCACTGCGGAAGCACCCTTCAGCGCATGCTTCTGCTCAATGACGGGGATTCCGCCGCCGCCGCAGGCGATAACTACCTGATCTGCGGCTGCCAGAGCACGGATGGCTTCGATCTCTACGATATCGATAGGCTTGGGGGCAGCAACAACACGGCGGAAGCCCTTTACCGGGATCTTCCTTGACATAGTTGCCTTTTTTCACTTCGATCTCGGCGTCCTCTTTGGACATGTAACGGCCGATGACCTTGGTGGGCTCATAGAAAGCATCGTCATAAGGATCAACCGTTACCTGGGTCAGTACGGTGCTGACCGGCTTGGAGATACCGCGGTCCAGCAGCTCTGCCCGGAGAGAGTTCTGGATATCGTAGCCCACATAACCCTGGCTCATAGCGGAGCAGACACACATAGGTGCGGGGTATAATCGATGTAAACACGACGCAGACTCTGTCATGGCCTTGTGGATCATGCTGACCTGAGGACCGTTACTGTGGGTGATGGTCAGCTGAT
>VOFC01002665.1_pt1 | contig 15622 bp, 28 predicted proteins | sample 5384161 | NCBI WGS metagenome assembly VOFC01 (sample SAMN12384722, study PRJNA508395) | human gut metagenome | isolation source: healthy gut B | host: Homo sapiens | reverse complement strand
CGGCTTCACCGTGACGACGGAGGTGCCTTTGCGTTTGGCCTTTCTGCTTATACACCTTGCCGTAGAAGCAAAATTGCGTTGTCGATGACAAGCTGCACGTCGTCGTACGACGTTCTGTCGGTGTTTTCCTTAATTACTATCACGTAAGCGACATCGTCCGTACCGGACGACATGGTCTTTGTACATGTGGGCCGCACGACGGCAAATAGCATAAAGGCAGGCCAGCAGGCACAGGACGACTTCAATCAATTGCTTTTCATATCGGCTCGATTACATTTCGGTTATATAATATTTTTCCAGCGTTTCGTTGTCGAGTTCTCCGTCGGTCAGGGTCGCCATGGAGATTTCGTCCGCTACGGTCGAACCCAGCGTCTGGTCAATCCGAATCTCCCCGACCGTTTTCCCGGGCAGTTCCACCAGCAGTCCAGTCTGCGGATTTCTCACCTGTTTGCCCCGTTCCACGACTGCGAACCCGGTCGCCTGCCGCTATTCCCTGACTCGCACCGCCCGACACGAAATAGACGCCGTCGTCATGGCTGAGCAGGTAGGCCCACGGATTGTCCACATTTGTTGATGATGTTTTCCACCAGTTTTGCTTATCGCGGCCGAAATGGCCTTGTCGGACATGTGGCATCGTAGTCGGCAGTGCTCCCGAGCCCCAACACCTGTTTGTCTTCCGTGGATGCCTGTCCTTGCGCCTCGCCGCTGAAGACAATCATGCCGGTCGCCACATCCACGAGCCGGATGCTGACGGTCGCTTCCACAATCTGTTCTTTGCTGCTTGAGAACAACTTTTGCGTGCCGACCGTCTTGCGGCCGAATTCCGGTAATGGAACCGATGATGAGGTAATCGGCACCGATACTGTTTGACAGTCTGTTGCCGGTATTGAGCTCTTCGACGATTTTATCGTAATCCTGCCGCTCAATCAACAGGAACTTATCCGATGCAGCCAGGCGTGCGGACAGCAGGTCGGAGGCCTGTTTCCCCATCGGGTCGTTGTCCTTGTCGTAAAAAATACTTTTTTTTGGCATACTGGGTCTCGTTGGAGAAACGTCCGATAGCCACTTTCCGTTTCAGGCTTTTTTTTTTCCCTGTCCTTCGGCAGTAAAGGTCGCGGTTAAGGCGAAAAGTGCCAATACGACCGCCGTGATTCGTCGTCTTATCTTCATAGAATGTAACGATTTTATGGATACAAAAGATAGGAAATATATTCGTTGAAATACGCAAGTGCATGCCGGTTCAAACGACCGATGTACGGTTGCGAAACGATTCGTTCGAAGCAAATATACGCAAAAAGTCTTCGGGACGGAATCCATTCCGTCCGGTTTTGGGTATCGTAATTCGTGCCCGCTACGGCTTTTGCGGGAAATTCGGAATTGATTTACCTTTTTGGCCCGCCGGATATTCCGGCCAATCACTTTTAAAAACTTTTCAATCATGAAGAAACGTTCTAAAAGTGGGGTAAGGTGTTTCACTCGCTGGTCACGCAAGGGATACGGCGCGTTCGCTTCACTCGGCAAAGTGGTGAAGATAGGCGTGCTCTCCCTGTCGATGTCCATCATCACGCTCAACGCCAAAAGCGCGTCGCACAGCCGACACGGTGAGGCTGCTGCGCGAAATGGAAATCGAGGCGTTGCAGGTGACGGCCGAAAGACTGAATCCCACAAGGGGTGTAGTGACACCCACGGCGGTGTATAGCCGCGACACGCTGGGCATCGCGCCTCAGCAGACTATCGAAAGGCGTACTCAGGCTCAATCCCGCGATAGACGTGCGAGAGCGGGGCGGAAAGGAGTACAGGACGGACATCTCCCCTGCGGGAGGAACTTACGACCAGACCATGGTCCTTCTCAACGGCATCGACTTCACCGATGCACGCACGGGGCACCAGAGCCACAGCCCGCCCGTCGATATCGACATCATCGGTTCGATAGACATCATCAGAAGGGCTGACCGGCATCGGGGCCTACGCGGGAGCGGTCAATATGGTGACTACCCCACTCCGTCCGAACTACATGAGGACGGAAATCTCCGGAGGAGCCTACGGCTATCTCTACCCAACATCTCCGGAGCCATCACTCGCAACGGCCTTTCGGTATTGGCCGCCGGTTCCGTCAGACGGAGTGACGGATACATTGAAAATACCGATTTCAACAATTCCAATCTTTTCACGCGTATTACTTTACACTTCGTCTTCAGCCGGACTGTTCGACATGCAGGCCGGCTATCAGCGACGGGATTTCGGTTCCAACGGGTTCTACTCACTCTCTTTTCCCCGACCAGTTCGAGCATACGGAGACTGCGCTCGCGTCGGTGAAATGGAACCGCAGTTTCGGCAGGTTTACCCTCAATGCAAATGCAAGTTATCGCAAGAACAACGACCGTTACGAGCTTTACCGCGGAGGCAAAGGGGCTCCCAGAAGGATGGACTCCCAACTACCACACGACGGACAACGCCGGTGCGAGCATCAGTGCGGCATTCCGCTGGGCGGCGGGAGAGACGTCGGCCGGAGCGGATTACCGATACCACCACATCTACAGCAACGTGCTGGGCGACCTCCTCACGCACCCCATCCGGGTACCGAGCGGACGCCTTTATACCCACGAAAAAGGACGGAACATTTTCAACGGCTGGCTGAGCCATCGGGTACGGCTCGGCGGCACATCGCTGGCCGGTTCGGCGAATCTGGCCGGAAGTCCTTACGGACGACGCTTCCCTTTCTGTGGAGCCTCTCCGTTACCCAGCAAATCATGAAGGCTGGAGCGCCGACGCCAATGCCACCCGTTCCATGCGCCTCCCGACCTTTACGGACCTATACTATACCAATGCCACCCACATTGGCAACCCCGACCTCAAGCCGGAACACGCCATGACCTACCGGGTGGGAACGCGCTACCATGCAGGCCGCTTTCAGGCCGCCCTTTCAGGATATTACCGCCATGGCCGGGACATCATCGACTATGTGCAGACGGAGACTCCCCGAGGGGATGAAATGGAAATCAACCCAGCTTACCGAGCTGGATACCTACAGGGATAGAGATGCAGGCTTCCTACCGCGGCCGGCGGATTCTCCGGCATCACGGTGAGTTACGGCTGGATGTCTTCATCCAAAAGCCGCTGCCGACCATATCACCAAATGCGCTCTCGACTACATGAAACACAAGGCCGCCGTACGGTGCGGAATCGATATCGGCAAAGGGGGTTCGCCGCCGAAGTGACGGCATCGTGGTACTGCCGCAACAATACCCCGGACACCGCTTATGCTCCCTATTGGCTGCTGGATGCCCGTCTCAGTTGGAGCAGGGGCGTATTCTCCGTCTATGCAGAGGCTACCAACCTGCTCGATACGAAATATTACGATTTCGTGGGACTGATTCAGCCGCCACGCTGGATAACCGCAGGCGTCGTTTTGACCATTTGACTTTGACAAGGAGGGCGCACCGCGGTACGCTCCTGACCGGCAATATATCGTTTATCGGCGTAACAGTTCAAGTATCCGGCGACACGCATCTCCGTCGGCGTTCGTTCGCTGACTGTCGCATACGTTGCCGGTACGCATCGTCATTGCAAAGCCGAAGCGCAACGGTTACCTGCTGCTTCACCTCCAGAGAACTGTAAGACATGCCGTGATAATGGAAAAATTCCGCATTCCGCGTTTCGCATCCGGGAATGGGGAGCCGTATATGCACGATGGGGATGTTTTGACCGCCGCTTCTGTACTCGACAGACCGCCCGGTTTCGTAAAAAGCACGTCGCAGGCATCCATCAGCAGGGACATCCGGTCAGTGAATCCCAACAGGTGTATGTTGTCGAAACGACCGAACTCCGCGCTTCAGAACGGTTTGCAGTTTCGCGTTGTTGCCGCAGACCATGAAGACCTCGGCACCTTTTCCGCAGCGCGACTGTCTCACGAATCAGGTCGGCCGAACTGCCGAACCCCCATGCTTCCGGAGGCAACGAGGAACCACTTCGCGGTCATATCGGCTCCCGCTGCCAGAAGGCCGCCGCATGCCACTCTCGCCTCCCTTTTCGCAATGCGCTCGCGGGAAGGCCCGGCGTACCGGAATCCCGAACGGAAAGAGCCGTTCTCTTCGCAGTCCCTTTTGACACACTCCTCGACCCCGGTGTTCGTGAGGGACGATATAATAATCCAAATCGGTCTCCCGCGTAAAGGGGATACGTATAGTCCGTCATGACGAATACGGTTTCCGGTCCAGTCGTCCTGCTCGTTTCCAGTGCGGTCAGGGGCTTCGGCCGGGAAAAGATGCGTACAGACCACCGTGTCGAAACCGTTGTCGACGATGTAATCCCGTACAGCCGTTTCGCATAGAGAGCTTGTTGGCCATATAGGCGAGGGCGACTGGAGCGAAAGACCGGTACTGACCGTTTCTCCCATCTGTGCACACCGTTTTGAAGAGGTTCCTGCGGGTGGAAAAAGATAAACGTCCGATACCATCTGCGACACCGGGAGAGGTCACGAGCGAGAGGTGTCTGTCATTTCGCCGCCACCCCATTTTCCTCGGTATTCGAGAAGTGCTTTGCCGGCAAGTTGTGTCCCTTCGCCGGTGGAACAGGAGAGAATCAGCAGTTTCATGCAGGTGAGGAAGATGAGTGGATATTATGCGTTTTTCGTATAGTTCGAGTGCCTCCCCGCATCCGGCGGCGCCCTTCCGAAGAAAGATTCGGGCCGCCTTGTCGTAATCGAATCCTCGAATCGGTTCATGGGGATATCTACCCGTATGTCGGGCGGATAGAGCTGTGCCGTCAGTTCCGCATTGCGCTGGAGCATCATGACGAAAGTTTTGCTCAGCACGGAATAGAAATTCTCATCGGGCAGCCTCCCCGCGCAGGCAGCCGGCTGGCCGATGTCGGTTCCGTTTGCGGGTTTCCCGGAGGTGTTCGAGCCGCATATCGCTGTGTGCGCTCACATTGACGGACACGAAGCAGGTCGCCGTCGCTGCGTGTCACCCTGTTCAGCGGCAGCGGATTGAGAACGCCGCCGTCGATAAGGAGCATCTCTCCGTTCCTTTGCGGCGAAAAATGCGGGAATGGAGATAGAGGCCCGGATGGCTTCGTACAGACTTCCCGAATCGTACACGACTTCGCTGTTGTCGGCGGGTCTGTCGCCACCGCACAGAATGGAACGGGAAGCGTTTCGATGGGAATATCCGGCATGATTTCCCTTAAAAATTCCCATCACTTTCTCCCTTTCACAAGATGGTCCGGGCCCATGGAGATATCGGCCAGCGCGAACATCCGTTTCCGGTCAGGGGCGAACGCACGCTCCTTCACCTGTTCGAGTTTACCCGCAGCGAACATGCCGCCTATCAGGGCTCCCATCGAGGTCCCGGCCACGGATGCAATCTCATATCCCCGTTCCTGCAAACTCCTCTATCGCTCCGATATGCGCGAACCCCGCACCGCCGCTGGACAGAACTAAAGCCACTCTCTTCATCTTTATCCGCAATCGAATCTGCGCCAATATTCCGGACGGCCGTTACCGTAATCCGAAAATCAAAAATACGGAAATCTTTTCATATTTCTCCGCAAGGTACGCCGTTTGCAGAAAAACGATACGGGTGCGGAGAGCAAATCGGCATACGGGACAGCTCTCTGTGATTTTATGCTTCATTTTTAATTTTTTATTGCTACATTTGTCGTCCGGTAACGGAACTGAGCCATGGTGTAATGGTAACACTGCAGATTTTGGTTCTGTCATTTTGGGTTCGAATCCCGATGGCTCAACTTCTTCCCGACCCTGCCGCCACATCTGCCGGCAGGGTCTCTTTACGGCAATTATTCTCTATCTTTGCGGAAGACTTAAAGACGAAACGAGATGCGGATAGTGGATTTCAAGGATACTTCCGGCGCGGTGCGCAAATATGGCGACTGTACAGAAGAGTTTTCCGGCGCATGAACGGCGCAGCCTTACCGCACAGGAGCAAGCGTTTGCCGACTGTCGTGCCAGGAGCAAAGGTGATGCTGGACGATGAGGGGCGAAGTGATGGCTCTCGTATTTTACTGGCTGTATGCCGGCATGGTCTATGTGGAGTTCGGCGGTGAATCCCGCCATGCGCGGACGAAACATCGGGTCCGGGGTCGTGGAACGGTTGCTGGAACTCTATCCCGGCAAACTCGTCATTCTCGAAAATCGAACCTCCGCAGGAGAAATGGCCGTACGGCGCGCTTCATTTTACGAACGGCTCCGGATTCGTTCGCAATCCCGTACAATTACATCCCACCGCTTCCCTACCGTAAAAGGTACCGATGCCTGTCCGCACGAATTGGTGCTCATGAGCCACGGCGCATTGCGACCAGAAAGAATTCTCCGGATTTACGGAGTTCATGCGGGAAGTCATCTGGGGGTATATGCCGACTGACGGATGAAGATTACGGCAGAAAAGGCGGCGGGCCTGAAAACGAAAAACAGAAAAGTACGGGATGAAAAGAGTTTTCTTAATAGCAGCGGCAGTCGTTTTGCTGTGGGGATGCGGCAGCCATGATAACACGGCCAAGGCAGGCTACACTCGCTTCTGGCCGAGACGCGAAGCGGAACAGGACAACGGCAATCCCAGTCGGACATCGTAGAGGTCAGGGATATCCTATTTCCGCGACGGAGGTCGTTTCGGAAGCGTGCCGCGGTTTTATCATGGATACGCACAGTCCGCTGATTAACAACGTAGGCATCATACTGGGAACGACCGGACCAAAACCTTTACTGTCGGTACCGTTCGTAGCGAGTTTCCTACCGAAAGAAAGAAGAGTACGTTCACCTGCATCGTATTTCCCAAATACGTACACATATTCGACCATGTAACGGAAGACGGCACGGACTGCTACATCCTCAGTACGGCAACCTCTGCGGAGGCCGGCCGGCCCGTAACCGTCGGGGAAGTATGCGGCCGATCGGGGCCTATCTGTTCGCGCTTTCGACGACCCTGCAGCCGGGAGGAGAATAAGGTCGGAACCGAGCCGGGAGAAGCGACGCGGGGCGGTCACATCATGTCGCCGAATACCTTGCGCCCCATGCGGTAACGGAGCACGATGGATTTACCGTATATACCGCAGGGACGGGCTTGTGCCTCCCCCTGCCATCTTTTTGCGTTTCGTGTGCAGCACTTTCAAGTTCCTGTAAAATCCATGTGCCCCCACACTTGCCGGGTGCATCCGTCCGTCCCCTTGCGAGATATACGAGAGCCGACGCTCCGTCCATCGCCATGCGCAACGGAACGGTGAACCATAACCTGCCCGCAGGCAGATTTTTTTGTAGAGCATCCGCGTTTATTCCGGTAATTCAGGTAAATTTTACGGGGCGAATCATTCGGCAGCGTTCACTCCGCCTAAATGATAAACGACGCTCGCCGGTTCTACTGGCTATCCGGTATCCGACAAGCTGTGCCCGCCAGCTTTTAAGTCTATCTCACTCCATATGAGCGAAAAACTCCTCATCGAACCCGCCGACGCGGAGTAAACAGTTCCCGGCGGCAGGCCATGCAGGCTCCTGAGGGCCCAAAAACAGGGAACGGAAAGTATCATGTGCCCCTCGTCCCGCTCGGTAAAACAGTATCTGCCCCGGCAGAACGGATATGCCGAACGCATCGATGAATCCGCCACATGCGCGGCGTATTCGAAATACCCCGCCAGCCATAGGCACGCAGCTTCGGCTGGACGGCGGCAAGCCGCCTGAGGTCGGCATCGATGCGGCTATCAGCGGTTCACACCAACCCGAGAGGTCTCTACATCCGAGATTGAGCGAATGTAGTAGTCGGCCTCGATGCATGCCAGGGCGATTGTAACCGCCCGTAGTTCTGTCGAGCAGGACTTCCACGCGAAACTCCGCACGGAGCATCTCTGCCGAACCGTCCGTAGAGCCGTTGTCGGCCACGACAATCCCCACCTTTTCCGGCGTATCGCGCAGTACCGACGGCAGGAAAGGTACGCAGATGCGCATAACCGTTCCATTGAGTATGACGACCTTTACCTCGGACATTCCTCCTCCCTTTGTTTTCGAGTTCTTCCGGAGTGGGCTTATGTTTCCAGCGTCTGTGCGACCAGAGCCACAACTCCGGCGCTGCGCCGTATCATCGCTTCGGTTTTGCGGCATACCGCTTCATCTCGTGCGGCGCTACCCTCTCCTGCCCGTCGTAAATGAGTTCGAAAACGGGCCGTATAGTAATGCCCGCCGTATCTTGTCGATGTGTACGAAATAGACCGGCATGCCAGCGCAAAGCCATGTTTTCCAACCCATCGTAAACGAAGTCGGTTGACCGAGAAAGTCGTACCCGATAGTCCCCGATGGAACCACGGAGCGCCGGTCGGCGATGAGACCTATCCCCCATCCGGATACCTTGCTGCCGGTCGCGGACTACATGGCGCAGGATGACCGACATGGGGACGGGTTCCATGCCCATTCGCGACCGGATGCTGCGGTAAAGCATGTCCATCACCCGGTTATGGAGCGTTTTTGCACCTCCGATGGTTTCGGCCCTCTCCGTCGCCGAGGGCATAGGCAATGAAATATTCCCATGAGCCGTAGTGCGACATGCCTGCAATCCAGTCCTTCCCCTCCACCTCCTTTCGGTGGACGGCTTCGTCCTTTATCATCATTCGGCGACGCAACTGCCTGCGGCTAATGCTTGTCAGGTCTATCGTATCAATGAATACTTCAGCCAAATGTCTGTAGAACCGCCGTTCGATACGGCGCAACTCCTCTCTGCTCTTTTCGGGGAAAGCGTTTTTGCAAGTTCTCCCGCGTCACCTGCAGTCTGTACCGGAAAAAGATAGTACAAGAGCAGGTAGCACACCCCTGCCAGCGGATAGTAGAGAAACCATGCCGGCAACAGTCCCACGGCCTTCAGCAGGTAGTACAAGGCGTAATAAGCGGCCTTTTTGCGTCCGACTTGCGCCTGCGGTTATGTCATTCCTCCCCGCTTCTTCAATGTAAACGATAACATTATCGGTTTTCAGCCTCGTGCGCAGCCATCCCTCTATCCGGTCGTACTCCACTGCTCCCTGCGAGGCTGTCCCGGCCGGACGGTCACCACGAGGCGGTGTCGGTCGGGACACCCTGTACGTCGTAAATATGTGTTTCGACATCGATACCCGTCCCACATGGTCGGCGACGTGCGCCATTTCGCGCAAAATATCTCCGGCGGCAACGGTATCCGCCGGCTGCACGGATGCGAGCCTCTCTTCCAGCCGAGCGATGGTGCGGTTCTTCTCGTCTATGATTTCCGCATAACTGTGCTGTATTTTGGAGAAAATCGATGCGTTCGTTTTCATCCGCCTGCCGGACTATCAGTTCGGTGTTTTCCCAACCGTAATAGGCCATCTGGGCGCTGGCATTCTCTATTACGTTGTGCGACAGCGGTTCGCCGACGAGGCGTACCTCCACGGCCGACTGCCTGCGCTTCGTACCGGTAGCGGACGTCGTAATCAACGAGCATCGTCTTGTTGAACTGGAAGACGTTCGTCACGTACCTGTCTACGTTGGCTTCAAACTGCCGTTTTTACGCAGGATATTGACAATGAAGTATCATACTCGGCACGAGAATGATGACGGAAAAAAGAATGACATAACGTCTCATCCGCTTGCTGGCCGCTGGTCGAGTCGAGTGCCGTCTTTTTCTCATATTTCAGAAAAATCACCATGAGATAGGAGGCCGGGGCGATGAATACCGTATTGATGATGAACAGGTAGAAGGCACCAAGTACATACATTACGATTTCGCCGGACGCGATGCCGAATCCCGCGGTACAGAGCGGGGCATGAGTGCGGTGGCTATCGCCACGCCGGATATGACGGTCCCGGTACGGTCGCGGCGCGTTTGGGCCAGCATACCCGCGACGCCGCCGAAAAAAGGCGATAAGTACGTCGTAGGTCGTGGGACTCGTTCGCGCCAGCAGTTCGCTCTGAGCGCTGCTATACGGCGATATAAGGAAATAAACGGTCGAGGTGATAATGCTCACTACAAACATCCACAGGAAGTTGCGGAAGCGATTTTTTCAGCAGTTGGAAATCGTTTATTCCGATGGAGAGTCCGATGCCCATTATCGGGCCCATGAGCGATATCAGCATCGCACCGATGATGATGACTGCCGCAGAGTTTACGTTCAGTCCGAGCGAGGCGATGAACGTGGCGCAGATGAGCACCCACAGGTTCGTCCCGCGGAACTCCACTCCTTTGTAGATGCTCGCTTCCACCTCCGCCTGCGTTGCATTGTCCTCGCCGAGGTCGAAGCGGTCACGCACGTTACCGAAAAAACGTCCTATCAGTGTCTTGTAAACTCTTTTTTTTTTCCTTTTTATCCTCTTCTTTCATGGCTTCCAATCATTTGTCGTCGATACCTTCATCTTCCGCGGCCCGTGTATTCTGCCGGCCTGCAAGAACGATGACGAATTCCCCACTTTCGGTTCGTGCTCCCCTGAAATGGGCGGCCACTTCGTCCAGCCTTCCCTGACCGTTTCCTCGAACTTTTGGTCAATTCGCGGGAGACCGATACGGGCCGTTCCCAGCCCAAACAGCACTGCGAGCTGTTCCAATGTTTTCACTACCCGGTAGGGCGATTCGTAGAATATTATGGTACGCGTCTCCTCTTTCAGTTGTTCCAATCGTTTGTTTCGCCCCTTCTTCTGCGGAAGGAATCCCTCGAAACAGAAACGGTCTGCCGGGAACCCGCTCTGTATCAGTGCAGGAACAAAAGCCGTAGCCCGGGAAGCGTCTCCACCTCCACGCCGTGCGCGATGCAGGTACGCACGAGCAGGAAACCGGGGTCGGAAATGCCCGGTGTCCCCGCATCGGAGACGAGAGCGATTGTCTCGCCGCTTTCGATGCGGGCGGCAAACCGACTCCACGGCGGCGTGTTCGTTGAATTTGTGGTGGGCGAACATACGCTTCTCTATGCCGAGGTGTTTCAGCAATACGGCCGTCGTGCGCGTATCTTCTGCCAGTACGACATCGGCCTCTTTCAACACGCGCACAGCGCGCAGCGTGATATTTCCTTCCAGATTCCCTATCGGCGTAGGGACAATGTAAAGTTTACCCATGACGCAGCGTTACAACAGTTTTCTGGCCAGCATATCGGAGAGCAGAAGAGCTGCTTCGCTGGAACTGTTCCACCCGTAGCGGTCGTGTATGAAGAGCATGGCGTCTTCTATCGAGGTGAAGCCGTCGAGACGCGACAAGGCTTCCTCGTAGGCGTCCGCATCCCCGCCGAACAGGTCGCGTATGAACATATAGCGGTCGTTCAGTCTATCATCCGGCGTAATGAGCCGGCCTTTTCGTGTCCCAGCACGGACGCGACATCCGCCACGGGGAGCATTCAGCGTATCGGCGAATGTGCGGACACCCGTCCCCATGACTTCGCCCAAAAACCGGACGTCGGGTATCGGAAAGATTACTGCCGCAGTCGGGCGTGTCGGCTTCGCACGGTACGGTCGGAAGTGCTTCTGCGCGGTCGTCCGTTCCTTCCCGCAGCTCCTTGCAAGTTTTCCGCAGCGACGGGCTCCGTGACGAAATAGCGGTGGACGGTCTCGATGCGCGCCATCCCCTCTCCGTCGTCATACGGGGCGCGGACGGTTGTGCCGCCGGGACGCTGGTATGCAGCCGTATGCGCCTCGGTCGGTTCCAACGGAAACACCCCGGCAGAAACAGACGGTTCCGGTTCACGTGAACCGACCGAGGCGGCTTCCCCGACAGGGCGTGGATTCGTCATGCTGTCCGCCGCCGAACCTCACCGTTTCGTAGAGGCTCTTTATTTTTATCTAACAGGAGGTCATACTCCAACCCGCCAAGACGGCCTGTTTTCCTCCACTTCTTCCAACAGGCCCGAAATGACTTTCAGGTCCTCCTCCGCAACTGTATGGTTCATATCTTCACGAATATATTATCTTGGTTTCTCACCCCTTCCCGCAAATGCGGACATCGGCATTTTATCTTTCAAAGATACGGCAGCCGGCGGTATATTACAAACGTGCGACGGGAAATTCCGTGCATGCGGATGAACAATATCGTTTCGGAAGGACGTTTTTTACCGCAGTCTCCTCCTGCCCGACCTCGACAATCTTTATCACCGTATCATGTCCGCGACCGCGGACCGGGCTGTCATCCGCCGGCCGTTTCGGTTTCCATTGAATGGATTTTCCTGTATTCGCTTCAAATGAATTGCTTCGCAAGCGTGCACCGGCTTTTGGACCGACATGCACTTTCGTATTTCAGCGAATATAATTTCACTATATTTGTACTCGAAACAATACAAACATTCAAAAACATGGCGTTACAATGCGGGATAGTCGGTCTGCCCAACGTCGGCAAATCGACGCTGTTCAACTGCCTCTCCAATGCGAAGGCTCAGGCGGCCAATTTCCCATTCTGCACGATAGAACCCAATGGGGAGTCATTACCGTCCCGGACGAACGGCTGGTGGAACTCGCCCGTATAGACAATCCGAAAGAAAGTGATTCCCACAACGATAGAGATAGTAGATATTGCGGGACTCGTGAAAGGGGCGTCGAAAGGAGAGGGGCTCGGCAACAAGTTCCTTGCCAACATCCGGAATACGGATGCCATCATCCATGTGCTCCGGTGCTTCGACAACGGCAACATCACCCATGGGGACGGCTCGGTGAATCCTGTAAGAGACAAGGAGATTATCGACACGGAGCTGATGATAAAAGACCTCGAAACGGTAGACAGCCGTCTGGCGAAGGTTCAGAAACAGGCGCAGACGGGCGGCGACAAGAACGCCAAACGGCAGTACGAGGTATTAGTCAAATACAAGGAAGCGCTCGAATCGGGCAAGGCGGCCCGCACGGTCGAACTCGACAAAGAGGAACGGAAAACGGTTTCCGACCTCAATTTATTGACCGACAAGCCGGTATTGTACGTATGCAATGTGGACGAAGCGAGCGCCGTATCGGGCAATGCCTACGTGGAGGCCGTGCGCGAAGCCATACGCGACGAGAATGCGGAGCTGTTGATTGTTGCGGCGGCTACCGAAGCCGACATCGCGGAGCTGGAGAGTTTCGAGGAACGGGAGGCATTTCTTTGCCGACGTAGGACTGAAAGAATCGGGGGTCAGCAGGCTTATCAAAGCGGCCTACCGACTGCTCGACCTGCAGACCTATTTCACCACGGGGCCGGACGAATCGCGGGCATGGACCTTTACCAAAGGAACGAAAGCACCTCAGGCAGCTGGAATTATCCATACTGACTTCGAGCGGGGCTTTATCCGTGCAGAAGTAATCAAGTACGACGATTACATCGCACTTCGGTTCGGAAAAAGCATGCCGGGAGGCAGGCAAGATAGCGATAGAGGGAAAAGAATATGTAGTACAGGACGACATCATGCACTTTCTGTTCAACGTATAAAAACGCATCCGAAGCGCATTTTTCGGCTTCGTTGCCGGCATTCCGTTCCCTCGGGAAGCATTGAATCGGAATGGAGACAACTGTTTGGTTTAACCTAAAACTCATATCCTTATGAAAACAAACACGGCAATCGTCATCTGTGCGGCCATTATCGTTGGCGCATTCATCCTCGGGGAGCGCGTATATAAGTACGAGCAGAATACCATTGTGGTAACCGGACTTGGAGAGGAAGAGTTCGTGTCCGGACCTTATCGTTTGGCGCGGATGGATAGTAGTGGACAACCCCTCGATAACCGACTATGCCCAGCTTGAAGTAAACAAGCGCAAGGTACAGGATTTCATTATGCAGAAGGGCATTGCACCGGATGATATCGTATTCATGTTCGTGGATTCCTACAAGAATACCGAACCTATTTACCAAACGGCAACTATGTCGGCCAGCGTTTTACGGCTATACCCTGCGGCAGCAGTTCACCGTGGAAGCACCGACGTGGAAGCGGTGGAGAACATATCGCGCGAGATATCCACGCTCTGTTGGCACAAGGCGTACAGCTCGAGTCCTCTCCAGCCTGATTATTATTACAGTAAGCTGGATGACCTGAAACTGGAGTTAATCGAAAAGTCCACCGTCGACGCGAAAGCCCGTGCCGAAAAGATAGCGGCGAAATCGGGCGCGAAACTGCGCAAGCTCAAGACCGCACGCATGGGTGTGTTCAGATAACGGGGGCCAATACCAATGAAGAGTTCTCCGCCGGAGGCAACTTTAATACTTCGAGCAAAAAAAAAGAAAGCCCGCATCACCATGCGTCTCGAATATAATATAAGGTAAGGCGCGGCTCGGGGAGACAAAAATAATTACAGTTACATAAAAGCGATATACAAATGACGAAGAGACGGGTAAAGGGGTTCGTTTCGCGCCGAGTCCGACAGGCCCACCTGCATATGGGCGGTGTCCGAACGGCATTGTACAACTATCTGTTCGCACGCCGGGCCGGCGGCGACTTCATCATCCGCATCGAGGATACCGACTCGCACCGTTACGTGCCGGGAGCGGAGGAGTACATATTCGATGCCTTGCAGTGGTGCGGTATCCGGGCCGACGAAGGGTACGCGAAGCGGTCCGCACGGACCCTACCGGCAAAGCGAAAGAAAGGAAATCTATCTGCAATACGCCCTGCGACTGGTCGTAGGAGTCAGGCAAGGCCTACTATGCCTTCGATACTCCGGAGGCTTTGGATGCCCTGCGTACGGAAGCGAACAGCGGGGGCGACGTCTTTCGCATATAATTATAAGGTACGAGGCCGGTTGGCGACCTCGCTGGCCATGACCGACGAGGAAGTGCGCGCGCGTATCGAACGGGGCGACCAATGGGTCATCCGCTTCATGATGCCCGAAAACGAGGAGGTGCATATGCACGACCTTATCCGCGGCGAGGTAACGGTGAACACCTCTACACTGGACGACAAAGTGCTCTATAAAATCGGCTGACCGGCTGCCTACCTATCATCTGGCCAACATCGTGGATGACCACCTGATGGAGATATCGCACGTGATACGCGGAGAAGAGTGGCTCCCTTCCCTGCCTCTTCACTATCACCTTGGCTACAGGGCGTTCCGGATGGACGGATACGCAGCCCGAGTTCGCGCATCTGCCTCTGCTGCTGAAACCTACCGGGCAGGGCAAGTTGAGTAAACGGGACGGAGACAAAGATGGGATTTCCGTCTTTCCGCTCGAATGGAAATCGCCTACGGAAGGGGGTGTCGCGCGGCTACCGCGAAGACGGCTACTTTCCCAAAGCGTTCATCAACATGCTCGCGCTGTTGGGCTGGAATCCGGGGACAGAGCAGGAGCTGTTTTCGATGGACGAACTGATTGCCGACTTTTCGCTGGAACGCGTCAGCAAGGCCGGGGCACGGTTCAATCCCGACAAGGCGCGTTGGTTCAATGTACAGTACATGCACGTACGCGACAACGACGAATTGGCCGAAGCCTACCTCCCGCTGTTGCGTGAGCACGGCGGGAGATACCTTTCGAGAAGGCGGCACGCATCGCAGGGTACATCAAAGGACGAGCCGCTTTCGTCAGCGATTTCTGGGAACTCTCCTACTTTTCTGTTCCGCGCGCCCGTGTCGTTCGATGCCAAAGTGGCGGAAAAATATTGGAAAGGAGAGAACCGGAATCCGTCGCAGGACTGCAGGAGGTACTGGCCGGTATCGACGACTTTACGAACCGAAATATGGAGACCGTCTGT
>VOFC01006027.1_pt1 | contig 15625 bp, 26 predicted proteins | sample 5384161 | NCBI WGS metagenome assembly VOFC01 (sample SAMN12384722, study PRJNA508395) | human gut metagenome | isolation source: healthy gut B | host: Homo sapiens | reverse complement strand
CTGGCGTTGGCCATGGTTCTGTCTCTTGCCGCCTGCGGCTCGAAGACAGACGCCCCCGCTGAGACAAAGGCACAGACCGCTGCAGAAAAGCCTGCCGCGACTGAAAAGACTGAAGCCCTGCTCCCGCTGCTGAGCCTGTGACCCTGACCTGGGGTTCCTGGGCGTTCGCAGAAGATTCCGTCCGCCCCATCTATCAGGAGATGGCGGATCTGTACAACGAGACGAACGAGTACAACACCACCATCAGCACCGAGTACTTCTACTCCTACGCTGATTACCTCTCCACCCTGCTGATCGACGTTGCCGGCGGCAATGGCCCCGACGTTGCCCACATCAAGGCTGAGTGGCTGCCCCAGCTGCTGGCTCTGGGCGTTGTGAAGCCTCTGGACGGCTACATCTCCGCTGACGTCCTCGCCGACTACTCCCAGTCCGCTATCGACTCCGTCACCGTCGACGGCTCCATGATGGCACTGCCCTGGTTCTCCAACACCTGCGCGCTGCTGGTGAATACCGACCTGTGCGAGCAGGCTGGCGTTGATTACACCGCCATCGCTTCCTGGGACGACCTGCTGGCGGCTGCCGAGAAGATCTCCGCTCTGGGCAGCGACATCTACGGTCTGGCGATCCCCGACTCCAACGGCGTTGAGGCCGGCGAAGGCTACAACACCTTCCCCTGCTCTGTGGGCCCGCGGCGGCGAATTCGAGAAGGACGGCACCATCCTGCTGACCTCCGATGAGTCTGTTGCTGCTTACACCGATCTGCAGAACCTGTTCGTCAAGAAGATCTCCACCGCCGCCAGTGCCAACTCCTTAAAGGAACTGCGCACCTGTTCGGCGCCGGCAAGATCGGCTTCTACTGGGACATCGAGTCCGGTATTGTCACTGCCGCTTCCGCTGCTGAGGATGAGGCTGCTTACTATGCCCGTACGCAGGCTATGACCATCCCCGGTGCTGACGCTGCCGGTCACGGCTACCTGATCGCTCATGAGCTGGTCGTGTTCGACTCCTGCCCGATGAGGAAGATGGAAGCCATGGGTCACTTCCTGACTTCATGTCCGGCGCCGATGTCATTGACATCCTCTACCGGAACGGCCAGGGCAAGATGAGCTCCCTGCTCCACCGTCATGGCGGAAGTCTTCAAGGACTGCACCGCTGTCAAGCAGGAAAAGAGGCGGCTACACCTACGCTTACGTAAAGGCTATGGATTCCGCTAAGGCTCTGCCTTCCGCCAACATCCACTTCCAGGATGCCGACGCCATGCTGACCGACATGCTGACTGAGCTGGCTCAGGGCGGCGACGTCGCTGAGATTCTTGCCAAGTGGCAGACCCAGATTCAGAACGAGTACAACAAATAATCGGCTTGTAAAAAGCACGTTTGAAAGATTGCTAAGCGGGTGGGTCCTCTCTCTCGGCGGAGAGAGGGCCCACTTTCCAGAAGGAGACAGGCATATGACTTCCAAAAATCAATTAAAAACGCGTAGAATGTCCGACAGTACCTTTGGTTTTCTGCTGATGGTGCCTGCCCTTCTTGTTCTGCTCGTCGTTATTGCGTTCCCGATTCTGAAAGGTATCTACGCCAGCTTTTGTGATTACGGGCTGAAAGAACTGAGGAAGGGCATATTCGATCTGAAATGGAACAATTTTGCCAACTACAAAATCATGCTCCAGAACAATCAGATCTTTTCCTATTTCAAGAACACCTTTGTCTTTGTGGCACTGGTGGTCGTGATCCAGCTCATATTGGGCATGGGTATCGCGCTCTTTGCTGAACAGCAAGATCAAGGCGCGCGGTACGTTGCGCGGCCTGATGCTGGTTCCGTGGACGATCCCTCCGTTGTTACCGCAATCGTGTGAGATTCATGACGAACTCCAGCTACGGTGTGATCAACTGGATCGCCTATAAACTGGGAATGATCCCACTCTGGACTATTCATGGACGCTGCAGAGCGGCAGCGCCATGGCGCTGATCGTCATTGCGGCAGTGTGGCGCCAGCTTCCCTACATGATGGTCATGATCCTTGCCGGTTTGCAGTCTGTTGACAAGTCCCTGCTCGAAGCCGGTACGATCGACGGCGCGAATTACTGGCAGAGTCTGCTGCATATCACCATTCCGTCCATCCGACCCGTTTTGATTACCTCTATCTGGATCGCCCTGATGGCAAACTTCCAGATGTATACCATCATCGCCAACATTACCAACGGCGGTCCTGTCGGTGCGACTACAACCTTGTCTATTGCAGCCTATAATGCCGCATTCCAGTCCTATAACTTCGGTTATGGCGCGGCAATCGGCGTTGTGTGGCTGATCGTTCTATTCATCATCACCATGTTCTCCAACAAGCTTACGGATAAGTATTCCGAAGATCTGGGTTAAGGAGGGAAGCAGAAATGAAAAAGCGCAATACTGGAAAAAAGATTGTCAAGTATGTGGTCATTGCAATCATTCTGTTCGTGCTGTTGTTCCCTGTTTACTGGATGATCAACTGCTCCCCCCTGCTTCCGAGCAACGTTATCATGAGCGTGCCGCCCCGGTTCTTCCCGATCAACCCGACGCTGAAGAACTTCTCGCAGATCTTTACCCGCGCGTCCTATCTGCGGTTTTTCCAGAACAGCTTCATCGTCTCCTTCGGAACGATCGCGATCGTGCTGCTGGTTGCGGTTCCCGCGAGCTACGCGCTGTCCCGCTATAATTTCTTTGGACGCCGCGTGATCCTCAGCTCCGTTTCCTCCGTTCAGATGTTCCCTGTGGTGGTCATCCTGACGACGCTTTACGGTTTTTACAATTCGTGGCGTATGCTGGACACGTATCGTGGCCTGATCCTTGCGGACACGACCTTCGCGCTTCCGCTGGCGATTACGCTGATGAAGAGCTTCTTTGATACGCTGTCCAAATCTCTGGATGAGGCGGCGAGAATCGACGGCGCCAGCCGGATGCGGGTGCTGCTGCATATCCTGCTTCCGCTGGTGGTTCCCGGACTGGTCGCGGTGGGCATCTACACCTTCCTCAACGCATGGGACGACTATCTGATGGCGCTGACCATCATGAAGTCCAACGAAATGCGCACGCTGCCTGTGGGCATTGCCCAGAGCTTCCTCGGCGAGTACTCCAACGACTACGGCGGACTGATGGCGTTTGCTGTGGCCGGTTCTCTGCCCATCGTTCTGCTGTTCATTTTCTTCCAGAAGTATCTGGTGTCCGGAATGACTGCCGGTGCGGTAAAGGGTTGATTTATGGCATTTCCTTCCAAAGAAAGGGACGCGGTGTTTTTTGCGGCACTGAAAGCCTCCGGGTGGGAGAGCGTCCGGCTGGTGCTGAGCCAATATTGGGTCAGGCTGATCGGACTGAATGTATCTGCTGCTGCCTGCCGGTGATCACCATTCCGGCGGCAACCTGCGGACTGCACAGGGTCATCCTGAATATGGTGCGGGAGACCCGGTACGAAGGGGTGTTCCACGGATTCTTTGCGGAATTCCGGACCCACTTCCTGAAAAGGACCGTGTTTGGCCTTCTGCTCCTGCTTGCCCCGGTGTCCATCGCCTGCTACCCGATCATCTTTGGCATGGAAGGAAGCGCGGTGGTCATCACCACGACAATTTCCGTCCTCCTCTATTTCTGCATCACGAAGTATTTTTATCCGCTGCTCGTGCTGCTGGACGTGGATATCTGGGCAAACTTCAAAAATGCCTGCATCATGGCGGTCGTGGAATGGAGAACCACGCTGCAGCTGCTGATCACAGCCGGTTTGCTGGATCTGATGCTGCTGCTGTTTACCTATCAGGCGCTTCCGTTCTATATCATCATCCTGTGCGCGTTCAACTGCCTTCTGGGCTGTTCCTTTGTCAATCAGCCCTTTGAAAAATATTTTGGCAGTAAGACAGCCAGCGAAAAATGACATTTCCATTACTCCTATATGTGGCGAAAGCCGAGAAACACCTCCGGATGTATTTCCGGAGGCGTTTTTCACATGGTTCACGGTAAGGGAGTATGCGGAAATTCAACCGGTTTTATAAAAAACAAACAAAATTCGCGCTCGATTCCGGCGGCAGTTGACAGGGCGGAAAGAATCCTGTAAACTGGGAATAGCCGAAGAAACAAAGGAGAAAAAAAGTATGAAGCGTCGTATCTGTCTGATTATTGCAGGGATCATTCTGGTGGCTATCCTGGCGTTTGCGTTTTAAAGCTTAGCGCGGGGGACAGTTTTGAAAAAACGCTGGTTTCTTCCGAATGGTACGTTCAGATGTCCGAGGGACGACCGCGGTATATACGTTTCATAAAAACGGAACGTTTGACTGTGAGGCGCATATCGTGCTGGGGGGCAAGAGGCAAGTATGACCCGCAGCGGCACCTACGCGGTGGATAAGGATGAAAGCGGCGCCCTCCGGGTGCTGCGTACCCGAACGCAAACGCGCCCGTGGAAATCACCTGCACGGAAAAAGAAGACGGAACGGTCCGCATGGAGATCGCGGGCTGCGAAATGCAGAAAAATGGATAGGGCAGCACCGCACAATTCGGCAAGAAGTCTCAGGCAGGATTTTTGCCCCAATTCAAAGTTCCGAAGATGGAGGAATACTGTATGTATTCCCCATCTTCGGAACTGCAGAAGTGGGGCAAAAAGACGGCTGAGACTCGCAGATGCAATTGTGCGGTGCTGCCATAGAAAATACCCGGAGATTTTCAGAATCTCCGGGTACTGTTCTGCCCGTTTCCGGGCGTATCTTTGCTAAGCTTCCGGTGTATGGAGTGACATGCCGTCAGCCGTTTTCCAGAATGTACGCGGCAATATCCAGCCCCCGCTGATATCCGTGACCATTGGCGAACATACACAGGTAGACCGGCTCATCCGAAATGCCGTGTTCTCTGGCGAAGGCGGTGCCGGAAATTTCGACGGCATACTCTGTGACCGGGTATCCGGCAGAAAGCGCCCTGCAATTCCGCTGGCCAGTCCCGGACAGATCGACCAGAATATCCAGAGAAAGGAGATATTCGTACCCGTCCTCGTCCACGATGAATATGTCCGGCTGTCCGGCAGTAAGCCAGAGAGTGGATTTTATCACAAAATCGTCCCGTTCGGTACTGTAGGGCGGGGACTCCAGAATTTGCAGATATTCCCGCTTCGGATCGCAGCCGATGGCCTCCTCGCAGCTCTGTAACCAGTCCGGGGACGCGGAGTAGCCGGACACCGCAATACCGATGCTGACGGGGTCCTTGGGAAAGAAAGTGCCCTTGACCATATTGACGCAGAAGGAGCCGAGGATCAGAAGCACGATCAGCGCCACGGGCAAAACCAGAATGATTATTTTATAATAATCCCAGATGTATTTCCACCGTTTTTCCTTTGGCAATGATTTTATTGTTTCCAAATCTTTTTTGAAAGAGAAATTGATAGAATCGTTGTAATTATGCCCCATAGAAGACTCTGCCTTTGCAAAAAGTGGTCGAATTTGGTCCAGTATAGCATGGGCGGGTGCGACTGTCAATTCCCCCGGACTGCCGAACGGACAGAAGGTGTATTTTCTGCAGGCATGTGTTCCTTTTTTGCATTGCCAATTCCATGGGCGCAGGTATGATAGCTGCAGATATTCAGGATGATTTGCCAGAATCAAGGCGGAAACCGTGGGCGGTGCCTTGAGAAAAATGTCAATACCAAAAAAATCTGACAGAAACAGATTTTTTCAGCATTGACAGTGGGGACAGCCCTTACTATAATGGCTAGTAGCAGGGTAACAGCGGCCCCGGAAAACAGCGCTGAACCGTTTGAAAAAGGCATGATTTGGAAAGGAGCAAACCATTATGAAGGAAAACCTGATTGAAGTAGCACAGTATGATGGCCCCGGCTATCGGGCGCTGGTCTACTATGAAGGCTGGCGGGTCGCGTTTCTGAATGACGATCCCAGCAAATACCGCCGCGAAACGATCCCCTATCTGGAGCGGCATAATGAAACGGACGAGCTGTTCGTTCTGCTGGAGGGGAGTGTACGCTCTATGTCGCGGACGGCGTCGGAGACGCTCTCGGACAGATTTCGACGGTCGTGATGGAAAAAACGGAAGATGTACAACATCAAAAAGGGCGTCTGGCACAATCTTGCCGGAAATGAGCAGATGATGCTTCTCATTGTGGAAAACGCGGACACCTCGAAGGGAAACTCCGACTTTTTCCCCTGTCACGGCGGGACATGCTGCCCTGATGTGAATGTTATTGTTTTCTCTAAGGCAACACCGCACAATTTCGCCTGCGAGTCTCAGCCGTCTTTTTGCTCCATTTCTTCCGCAGTTCGAAAATGGGAAATACATACAGTATTCCTCCATTTTCGGAACTTTTGAATTGGAACAAAAATCCTGCCTGAGACTTCCTTGCCAGAATTGTGCGGTGCTGCCTTAAAATCTTTTTTAAAGATTTTAGGGGTCTATCTGAAAACACGGGAATATGACCAACAGCGAGGGATTTTTCGCCTGCTGGAAGCCATTTTTCCGCAGGAATACTTTGTGTATTTGGTGCACAGCAGACGGAAAAGCCCGCTGTTTGGGCATGTTGACGGTTTCAGATAGACCCTAATTGAGTTCAGTATGAGAGGGCCTTAAGTCAGCCTTGTGTACCTTCCGTCCTCGCTTTTTCAGACACCTGTTCAGAAAATTCAATACTATTTTACGGTTTTATCGCGGATTTTCTTCGCATTGAAGAAACGCACCGGGAGAATATAATGGGCTTATAAGGGAGGCAAGGTGATCCCCTTAAAACTTTTGATATGATAAGTGAGGAATGAACTATGAGCGAGAAATTCCGTATTGCACTGATCGGCACCGGAATGATCTGCAACTGCGCACACCTTCCGGCCATCAATAACCTCAGAAAGAAGGGGCTGGCCGAGATCGTTGCCTGCGCCGATATCCGGGAAGAAGCGGCAAAGGAAACGGCTGAGCGCTGGAATATCCCCGAGTGGTACACCGACCCGCAGGAGATGCTGGATAAGCACAAGGACAAGCTGGATATCGTAGCCGTCTGCACCCCGAATCTGGCGCATAAGACATGGTCTATCGCGGCACTGAAGGCCGGCGCGAACGTCATGTGCGAGAAGCCTCTGGCGCTGACCTACCGTGACGCGAAGGAGATGTTCGCCGTAGCGGACGCCTGCGGAAAGGTTCTGTTCCCCTGCCAGTCCCGCCGCTGGACGAACGACATGGTGTTCTGCAAGGATGCCATGGAGCAGGCCCAGATCGGCAAGCCCTATTACGCGGACATCAGCTTCTGCCGCCGTTACGGAATCCCCAGCTGGGGCATGTTCCATGAAGGAACAGAACGGCGGCGGCCCCCTACTGCGACCTTGGCGTTCACTTCGTGGACAGCCTGCTGTGGATGTGCGGCAATCCCCGTGTCCTGTCTGTGTCCGGCATGAGCTTTGACTGCCTGAGCCATCAGGGCAAGGACATCATGATCAACATCAAGGAATCCGGCGCTCACGCGGGTACGGTCTTTACGCCCCGCCCCTACGATCCCAAGGAGATGAGCGTGGAAGAGGCGGCCATGGGCGCCATCCGGCTGGAAGGGAACTTCCTCGTCAACTTCAAGTTCACGTGGGCGCTGAACTATCCACCTCCCGCTCCTTCGTCATCTGCGGCCCCGAGGGCGGCATTGACGCGGAGAACATGAAGCTCTATAAGAACGTCGGCCACTATCAGGCGGAGACGGATCTCAAGTATTTTGACAACCGTGCCTACAACGATGTGAAGGCCTTTGACGGACACTGGTATATGTATGAGCATGTCCTGCGCGTTCTCAAGGGAGAAGAAGAGCGCATTGTGAAGCCTCGCGAGACCCTGAACGTGGTCGCGTCGATCGAGTGCTTCTACCGCAGCGCCGCGGAAGGCAGAGAAGTCAGAGCTGAAGAACTGGAGGGCTATGATTATGAAGGATAAGTATAAAGTTGTGATCGTGGGCTTTGCCCATGTCCATATCAACGATGTTGCCAAGCATTTTTACGAGCATCCCCGTATCGATCTGTGCGGCGCGGCGGACGTGCCGCCCCACATGCCGGAGATGAAGCCCGGCGCCATCTATACCCGGAATGGAATATCGACTACTGCTGCAAGAACTACAACATCCCCAAATTTGACGACTGGAAGCAGATGCTGGATGAGGTGAAGCCTGACCTGTGCGTCGTAAACTCCGAAAACTGCTACCATGTTCAGATCACCGAGGAATGCGCCAAGCGCGGCATCGGCGTGAGCATCGAAAAGCCCATGGCGACGACAATGTCGGATGCCATGAAGATGTACCGCATTGTGAAGAAATACGGCACGTTCTACATGGTCAACTGGCCCATCACCTGGAACCCCGGCCTGCAGACGGTCAAGCGCATGGTGGATGACGGCGCTATCGGCAAGGTCATCGAGATCAAGACCCGTATGGGTCACACCGGCCCTCTTGGCCCCGGCGCGAAGCACAAGATCGCGGAGACTTCGGAGCCGATGACCGAGGCAGAGAAGTGCAGCACATGGTGGCACCAGCATGACTGCGGCGGCGGCGCTATGGCGGATTACTGCTGCTATGGCTCGGTCGTCAGCTATTGGATGGCAGGCAAGCCGGCCGTTGCCGCAATGGGTATGCGGGTCAATTCCATCCACGCCCTTGCGGACGCCGAGGACAACGCGGCGATGATCGTGCGCTATCCCGACTGCTACGCCGTTCTGGAAGGCACATGGACGACCTATAATCATACCTTCAAGTCTCCGATCGTCTACGGCACCAAGGGCGCTCTGGTCGGCGACTACAAGACCGGCAAGGTGCAGTTCTACCACACCGACGGAACCGTAGAGGATATCGAGAACGATCCGCTGCCCGAGGAACTCAAGGACGTCGCCTGTGCCTATGTCCATCACATGGATACGGATGAGCCGATCCATTACACCGTCCAGCCGGAATTCAATCTGGACGCCATGGCGATTCTGGACGCCGGTATTCGCTCCTCCGACAGCGGAAAGATCGAGCTTGTCAACAATCTGCACTGGCAGATTGGGTGATCGTCTATGGAACGCGGCCTGATTTTGATATTGAACGCTACTCCACCGCCGATGGCCCGGGGATACGCACCGTGGTTTTCTTCAAGGGTGCAATCTGCATTGCATATCACTGCGGAAGATGTTCAGGTCTGCCCCGAAAAGTGTCATGTGTTTACGGAAACAGGCCGTGTTTTTCATTCGGAGAAGTGCATTCACTGCATGGCCTGCACGGAAGCCTGCCCGGTCGCGGCCCTTCGGCCGATCGGGAAATGGCTTTCCGTGGAGGACTGCATGGCGCAGATTCGGGGAGGACGTCGTTTTCTATGGAAAAAAAGCGGCGGCGGCGTAACATTGTCCGGCGGCGAAGTCCTGATGCAGAAGGCGTTTGCGCAGGCGCTTCTGCAGCGGTGCCATGCGGAAGGAAATCCACACCGCCATCGAGTCCAATCTGTGTGGGATACCGCCGTGCTGGAACAGCTAATCCCGCAGCTGGATCTTGTGATGGCGGATATCAAGAGCATGGATGCCCCGGCGCACATTCGCGGAACGGGGTGCAGCAACGAAAAGACACTGTGCAATATCCGCTGGCTCGACAGCCGGAATGTGCCGCTGATTATCCGCACACCGGTAATTCCCGGATTCAACGATTCGGAGGATAACATCGCGCAGACGGCGGAATTCCTGAAAAGCCTCTCCAATCTTTTCTATTATGAGCTGCTTTCCTACAATCCGATGGGAAACGACAAACGGAAGCGGCTGGGCTATCCCGTCCCGAGATCACGGCGCTGCCCGCCGCCCGGATGCGTGAGCTGGCGCGGACAGCGGCGTCCGCGGGAATTCCGGTGTGGCTGAACGGAACACAATATCACAACATAGAGGACTGAGCTATGGGATATACATTTGAAGAACGTCTGAATGCTTTTGCGCAGCCGCAAAGAGGAACAGACAAAAGAAAAGATCCGAAGAAACGGATACATGGACGAGGACGACTACGGCTGTGTACCGCCCCCGGAGGACTTTGTGTTCCACCCGGAGTGCAACGATAAGGAGCACGGGACGTTCTACGGCGCGGAGCTGTGGGGCAGGAACTTCCGCCGGTTGATGGAGGCGCACCCTGTGTATGTGGACGCCAATGACGCCCCCTCGCGGGCAGATGGATGTTCATTTTTGCAGCGTATGCGTCCCTTTGAAAGCGTGACTTCCACCAATAACATGGAAATGGCGCCCATTTTTTGATTACAGCTGGCTCAAACCGGTTCAGAACAAGTATGCGCTGGTTCCCGGTATCGGAAAGATGCACCATTTTGGGGAGACTATCAGATCGGCCTGACCTTGGCTGGTATGGACTTCTCGACAAGGTGGAGCGGTACAGCCGGGAGAATACGGATGAAGAGGCGCAGGAGCTGTATGCCGCGGAAAAAGATGTTCTGCTGGGCATTATCAACTGGGTCGAGCGCACCATCGAAACCATCGCGCAGATGGAGCGGGAGGAATCCGACCCGGCGGTGAAGAAAAACCTTCGGGAAATGCTGGAAGCCAACCGCCAGATCCTGAAAGGCCCCGCCCGGAATCTGAGAGAGCATGTCAGTGGATCAGCTGGTACAATATGGCAGAGCGGGACCTACTGCCGGGCCGGTGCCGGCTGCCAGCTGGACTGCACTTTGCTGCCATACTATGAAAAGAGCGTCGCGGAGGGCATGACGGACGACGAGGCCACCTTTATCCTCGCCTGCTTCCTGCTGTGCGACCCCCATTACTATCAGATCGGCGGCCCCGCCGCGGACGGAAGCGACAACACGAACCACCTGTCCTACCTGATACTGGAGGCGGCGCACCAGCTGAAATCCACTGCCAATATCACCATACGCGTATTCGACAATATGGATGAGGGGCTGTTCCCGCCGCGGACTGGAGATCTTGTTTGAGGATCGGCTTGCCTATCCCCGTTTCTCCGGCGACAAGGCGCTGGTTTCCGGCTTTATGAAAAACGGATACTCTGCCGAGCTTGCCAGAAGGCGGATCGCGCTGGGGGTGCAATCTGGATGTCCCTTGCCGGGGCTGGAATATACCATGAACGATCTGGTCAAGATCAACATGGCAAAGGTCTTTGAGGTGGCGTTTCAGGAGTATCAGGAGACGATCTGGCAGAGTTCTATGACGTGTTCCGCAAAGACCTGCTGGAGGCGATCGCCTGCATCAAAGCGGGCATTGACTTCCACCTGAAAATCAGTACCGCAACGCGCCGGAGCTGCTGCTGAACTTGGTTTCCCATGGCCCCATTGAAAAGGGCCGCGACGCGTCCCATGGAGGCTTGCAGTATTATAACATTGCGATAGACGGCGCGGGCATCGCAACGGTGGCGGATTCTTCGCGGCCTTGGAGCTGCATTGCTGCGAGAAAAAGGACCTGAGCTGGGATCAGGTGCGCAATGCGATCGCCGTCAATTTTGAAGGCCCTGAAGCTGACGCGGTTCGCCGCATCCTGAAAAAATACGCCCATGTATGGCTACGGCGGAACAGAAGCGGACGGCTGGGCTTTGCGGATATCCAGGTTCTTTACGGAGCGTATCTCTCAGGAGCGCACACCGGAAGGACACCTGACGATCCCCGGTCTGTTCTCATGGGCGAATACGGTTCCCTTCGGGAAGCAGGTCGGCGCGACGCCCAATGGACGCAGAGCCGGAGAACCGATCAACCACGGTGCAAATCCGAACAATGGGTTCCGGAAGGACGGCGCGTTTACCGCAGCGGCCAAGGCGATCGCCGCTGTCCAGCCCGGATACGGCAATACCGCGCCGTTCCAGCTGGAACTCAATGACACCATCATTGACCGCGAGAATGCCATTGAGAATGTGGCCGCCGTATTGAAGGGGCATTTTGACATGGGCGGCACGCTGGTCAATGTGAACATCGTGGACAAGGACCAGATTCTGGCGGCCAATGAGGACCCCTCCCGCGTATCCGAATCTGATCGTGCGCGTTACCGGATTCACGGCGTATTTTTCGGCGCTGAGTCCGGAATTCCGCCAGCTGGTGGTAGACCGCATTATCTCCCTCTGATACTATTTCCTGATTAAAATTTTCATTTTAATCAGGAAGGCATCGCCTGACGGCGCTGCCTGTTTTGTGATTTATTTTGTGAAGTTTTCTCAGTAAAAAACAGGTGCCCAGCACAGCTGTATGGCTGTGCTGGCACTGTCGTATGGGGAAAAGGGGGCTGCAGCGAATATCGAAATGCGCGAAACAGGAATCTTCCGGTTGCCTACCTGATGGCCGCTGTGGTATAATGCCAGAAAATCCGAGTGATTGGGGAAATCTGAAATGATGAATAACGAAGTTCCGGTTCTCTGGGACGAGGAGTGCCTGAACTCTTCCATATACAAGGACATGTGCAACGGCATTTCCGCAGCGGCGGCGAAAAACAGATGACCACCAAAGTCTATACCGATTGCGCAAAGCTGATGGAGGACGCTTCCTCGGACAGAACGGTGATCGTGATCGGATATGAGTCCCCAGACTGCGGGATAATCTTCTGCGGCTGACGGGGAAAAAAGAAGCAGGTCATTCTGGCAGGGCTGGACGCGGAACGGTTCGGCTCGGGGATCAGCAGCACAAGCCCCAGCCGCAGGGGGAGCCACCGCCATGCTGATCCAGTATCTGGTTGCCTGCAAAAGGAACGGATCGCGCTGGTGGCCTGCGGCGAGAGCAGTGTCAACGATCTGATGCGCTGTGAAATCCTCAAGGGCTATCTGTACACCAGAGGGTGCCCCAAATCCGGATGACGCGATCTTTTTCTACCGTGAGCGTGTGGATGAGAGCTTTGAAGCCTTTTGGGAGAAACGGGAGAATTTTGACGCCGTGATCTGCCCCAACGACTATATGGCCCTCTGCTTCATCCGCTACTGTGAGGAGCACGGGCTGAGGGTTCCGGAAGATCTGTATGTTGCCGCGTTTTCCAACCGGACGCTGAGCAGATACTGCAAGCCCAGCATCACGTCCATGTCCATCAATTTCGTGGATGTGGGGGAGTGTTCCTACTACGCATGGGAGTTTCTGGAGAATCACAAGATGGAAGGCCATCAGATTCACATTACGACGCCCAGCAGCCTGATCGTGCGGGAATCCACGGCCTATGAGATGCACTGAAATGGATACGGAAAACGCCATTCTGCTGGATGCGGCGCATCAGGGCGGCCCCTTTATTCCGAGCCTGTGATCGCAAATGTGATGCATGTAGAAAACTGCCTGACACAATGCGACGCGCTGAATCTGAAAAATCATTCAGGGGCATTCTGAACGGGAGAGCTATGATTCGATCGAGGACAGGCTGTTCCTGAGCCGAAGCGCGCTGAACTACAGGCTGAAGAAGATTTTTACCTATGCGCAGACCCAGAACCGGAAAGAGTTTGAAAGCCTGTTCCGGCACTATTTTACAAAAGAAAATAACCTGTGAGGTTGGCCTGAGGAGGAAAAATATGAACGCGGAATACATTCAGGAGCCGGAGCGCACGCTGCCGGTGCGTTACGCGGACTATGACGTCGTTGTGGCGGGCGGCGGCATTGCGGGGATTGCGGCGGCGCTGGCGGCGGCAAGAGCCGGAAAACGGGTACTGCTGCTGGAAAGAATGTTTGCTCTGGGCGGCCTTGCCACGCTGGGGCTTGTGACGATCTATCTGCCCCCTGTGTGACGGAAAAAGGCCACCAGCTGAGCTTCGGCCTTGCCGAGGAGCTGCTGAAGCTTTCCATCCGGGAAGGCTGGGAGCGGGATTGCCCGATACATGGCTGTCCGGGAGTACAGAGCATGGCCGGCAGCGCTATAAGGTGCGCTACAACGCGCAGGTGTTTGCCATTCTGGCGGAGCAGCTGCTTGCCGAGGAAAATGAAGATCCTTTATGGCACGACGGTCTGTCAGGTTCTGCGCAGCGGCAGCCGGCTGACTCATATCATCGTGGAGAATAAGGACGGCCGTTTCGCGATCCCCGTGCGCAGTGCCGTGGATGCCACCGGCGACGCAGACCTGTTCCATCAGGCCGCAGCGCCGGTCCGTCTGCATGAAACGGGCAATATGCCGGCCGCGTGGTTTTATGAAACGGGCGCGGAAGGAAATGTGCTCCATATGGTCGGCACGGCGGATGTCCCTACGGACGAGGAAAATCCCGCGGTTCCGGACCCGGTGGTGGGAGGGCGTATCTCCGGCGTGGATGCGGATGAGATATCCCGCCGTCAGATATCCTGCCATGGGCAGAGCCTTGCCGCGTTTTTTGAAAAGCGGCCCTCTGACGGAGCAGCACAGTCTGGCGACATTGGCGTCGATCCCGCAGCTGAGAAAATGACCCGCTGCATCCGGGGCGCATACGAGATGGACGATACGGAGGCGCACAAGTCCTTTGTAGACAGCATCGGCATGGCCGGAGACTGGCGCAAGTGCGGCCCTGCTTATGAAATTCCGCTGCGCACACTGTATACGGAAGATCTTGTCAACTGCATGGCGGCGGGCAGGATCATCAGCGTGACCGACGCGATGTGGGATATCACCCGCGTGATTCCGGTCTGCGCGGTCACGGGGCAGGCTGCGGGTCTGGCAATGGCCATGGCGGATGACGTCACGGCGCTGGATGTGTCCCGCCTGCAAAACGGCTGGTCAAACAGGGGGTTCTGCTGCATTTGCAGGATGCGGGGCTTGCGGAAAAACTGAAGGCAACACCGCGCAATTGCGTCTGCGAGTCTCAGCCGTCTTTTTGCTCCACTTCCGCAGTTCCGAAAATGGGAAATACATACAGTATTCCTCCATTTTCGGAACTTTGAATTGGAACAAAAATCCTGCCTTAGACTTCTTGCCGAATTGTGCGGTGCTGCCTGGGGAAAATCGCATGCCGCACCGGACTTCCCGGTGCGGCAGGACTGTAATGCAATAAACGCCCGCATACCGGATACGGTCAGGCATGCGGGCGTTCTTTTCGCTGCCATTTTGGGCGGGTATTTTTTACCGGAAGATGGCGCCGGGAATATTGCAAATTGCAGGAAAATAGTATATGATAGAGCGGACAGAAAAAGCTGTGCAAATTGATTGCCTGGGGGTATAGAAAGATGACCATTGATGACTTGACGATCGGCCAGTCCGGCGTGATTTCTCAGGTGGGCGGCGAGGGGCCGCTGCGCCTGCGGTTTCTGGATATGGGGCTGATTCCCGGAACAAAAGTAACGCTGCAGAAAATCGCGCCTATGGGCGACCCGATCCAGATCCAGGTGCGGGGCTATGAGTTGACCATCCGCCGGGAGGATGCCCGGAAAATCGCGCTGAAGGAGGGGACGGTATGATTTTCGCACTGGCGGGAAACCAGAACTGCGGCAAAACCACCCTGTTTAACGCTCTTACCGGCTCCAATCAGCATGTGGGCAATTTCCCCGGTGTTACGGTGGATCAGAAGGCGGGCGTAATCAAGGGAACTGACCATCAGGTGGTGGACCTGCCCGGCATTTACTCCATCCGCCCCTATACGCAGGAGTAGATCGTTACCCGGGATTTCATCCTCAAATCCAGACCGGACGCCATTATCAACATTGTGGACGCAACCAACATAGAGCGGAACCTCTATCTGACGCTTCAGCTCCTGACGCTTCAGGTGCCTA
>VOFC01001140.1_pt1 | contig 15628 bp, 16 predicted proteins | sample 5384161 | NCBI WGS metagenome assembly VOFC01 (sample SAMN12384722, study PRJNA508395) | human gut metagenome | isolation source: healthy gut B | host: Homo sapiens | reverse complement strand
ATTGAGATTAAGCTTTGAAGAAACTGAGATTAAACAAAATGAAAGCCATGGGAGGTAGCTGAAGTCTAGTGCTAAAACTAAAGTGAAGAGCCTTGGTAGGAGGAGGAAATGAGCTCTTGAAAGTGGTGCATTAATGGGCAGGGAGGTATGTGGGTTGGGCTGCAATGTGATTTAGTGTGGAATGTGTGTGAAAACTGAGATTGTTATAGTTTATGGTGGCATATGATAAATAGCCTTTGACTTCCTTTCTTATGGGGGAATGTCAAGTGATTGACATAGCTAAGCCAAAGTATTTGGGTGGGGTAGATGAGTTTACCTATGGCAGTGGGTATATTCAGGCTTGCTGTGATTGGTTTAGATGTGTTGATTAGTTTGCTGCTGCGAAAATTTAACCTAAGCTATCTTTCTAAAATTATGACTGGCCAGTTTGATAAAGCTGACCGGTTGACTACTAAACAACAATTGGGTTGTGGTTTGGTGGGAAATAGCCTTTTGGGGACCAGGCTGGGTGGCTAAACTTGTGACTTTAAGCAGGTGAGATGGTACAAACTGGTATGTGGTTGACTTTGGTAACAGAGCTGGAGGTATGTGACTCGTGACAGTAGTATGGTGTGTAATGACTTAGCCAGTGACTGAAAACTGAGCGAGAAGTAATAGAAGTGGCCAGCCTTGTTCCAACCTAACGGGGTTGTAAGGATCATGGTGGGGAAATTAACTGCAGAGTGGTGGGCTAATAGATATATGCAGGTGGAGTGCTAAGTGTTGTGCTCTGCTAACAAACTATTAGGCTGGGGATGGAATGGTTTTAGCAGGGAGGTGGTAGTGGTGTGGCATTGGTTGTGGTGACTGCAGTTGGTGCCAGGTAGCCTGGAGACCATACGTGAAGCTGAAACTGGTAGGTCTTTCAACTGTGACACCAATGGGTAGAAGCAAGCCTGTGGTCAGCCTTGGTGGTAAGGGCAGATATAGTGGTTGGTACTATGGTTGCATTTTTTCTATTCTTTAGATTCCTCGCTATTTAATGACTGGGGGAGTGTGAGCATGACTAAGTGCAGAGTAGAGATGATATTAAGTTATAACTAGTTGCTGTGGGGATGAAACTGATGTCTTAATTCCTTTAGTAATTAATGTGTTATTTGGGTTTTGCTGAATTCAACAACTCTTCCAATGCTAGTATTTGATTACAGAAGCTGTTGGGGCTACTTTATGATCAGAGCTGGTTGTGTGAATGTAGCTGGGAGATTTGGTTGCCTAGTATATGAGTTATTTGGCTTTTTAACTGGTTGGGCTAACTAACAGAAACTGGTTATACTTTGGGGAGTAATAAACTGCTTGGTCGGTGTTACTTATTCTTTGAGCTAAAGGTTAAAAGCGATTTGAAATAAGTAACAGATATTCATTGAGAACAACTTATAGCTAAGTAAGTTGGGTTATTTAATGTTTTGGTGATGTGGAAGTATGGGTTAAGCCAAACTTAGCGAGGAATAGGCAGAATGTGTGGGTAGGACATTGGGGTAAGGCGGAGAAGGTGGTGATGGTGTGGTTATGTCTGGTGTGTGTTCTAATTATCAGTTAAATTTAATTTGGCTTATATTTGGGTAATTTTTATGTGAGGATGAGTGGCTTTGTTATTGGTCGTATTAAGCGTATGGGTTAGAGAGTAAAGGTGTAGCGATATGTTGGCAATTACGGTGCAGAAACTACGGATAATTGTTATTTGTGGTAGCCAGCAATTACGCTGAAGTGATTTGGGGCCATTGGGTGGTGCGTTGGTGGGTGGTGGTTTTGAGGTATACTGCGGTTTACGCATGGGGCTTAAAAGCCAATGACATAGTATGATATTAGAAAGTAGAAATACTGATTTGGAAGCAAGCAGGCCTTCTGATTGCTTGATGGAGTTTACAAAGTATGGGTGGCAGCAAAGCGTTAACCGGTGGGGAAGCCCTGTTGCTGAAGAGGTACTTTCGTTTTGGGTTAAAACTGGTGGATACTTGAGATTCAATGATGGAAGCACAGAGAGCCTGCGTGTTGCCAGGCCTTTCTTCAGCATGGAGCACTGCTTGTGGTTAACTAACTATTGACAAAGGCTGATTGAAAGTAAGCCTGAACAATGATTTGCTTGTTAGGCTAACTTCTTGTGACTAAAGAAATAGCTTAGGAAAGAGGTATTCCACTCGAATAATGCAAAGAGGAGATTATTAGCATTAGTGGTAGATGTAGAGGCAGAGCATGTAACCAAGTTGTGCTTCTTAGAAGGTACTTGCTACTAGCTAATTTTTTAATTTGGGATGGTACAAAAGGGTGCATATTTTTGGGTGTAACTACTTTATTTTACTATTAAACTAAGGAATTGTGGAGCCTTTAAACTTTCTAATTTGAGATAACAACTGGCATTCTTTAATTGGGGTTAACTAGAGTGGCAAGCAAAAACTGGTAACTAATAGCCAATTTGGATAACTGCCAATTTAAAAGACTGGTAGGAACCATGCAGAAAGAGCCCAGGTGCAGTATCATTCGGTTTACTCTTAATAAATAGAAAATGATTATGGAAGAATTGATTTTTCAGAAAGTACAAAGGGGTGATATGATTTTATACCAGAAAAGATAAATTCTAGTTGCTAATACTTTGATTAAACAGAGTTTTAAAAGTTGTAAAGTAAAAAGCCAATAACTAAATGGTAAAGAAGGTTTTGTTACTTTGTATGAGTGGTGATACAAGATTAATACCTCAAATTGTATTTATTTAAAAACTAATGTAAATGAAGGTATTTATAATGGTAACTATTATAGCCAATCGATAATATAATATGTGAGGTATAATGCAGAAAGCAAGAATAACTTTAAATATTTTAAATAACAAAGCCAAATTTGAGGCAGTTGTTTTGAATGCTGATAATATTCTTGGTTTGGTAATTAATTGTACCAGAATAAATACCCAACTTAGATTTGAAAATTTAGGATTCCATGAATGAGGGTTAAAAACCCTAAACGAAGCCTTTTTGTGGGATTGTGGGCTAGATTGGGATTAGATAGCTAAGCAATAATAAGAGTAGCACGTAGGTAAGGGTGAGTTGTGTGCACTATGACTGGTGAATTTAGAGTATGGCATGAATGCTATGGCATTGCATGATGCAGAAAGGTTGATTAACTAAAAGCTAGGTATATAAGCTAAGTTGTCATATTGGTGAAAGTTTGGTAATGCCCTCTCTATGGTAAGCCGAAGTTTGAATAACTGGTGTAACTAAAGAGGATTTGGGTATATAGCTCACTCTGCACTCTTGGTATACAAAGTAGTGAGGGCTTATAACCCATATATACCAACTGGGCCAATATAACAGGTAGTTAACTAGTAAGGGTAAGGAAAAGAAACTACGATGGGTTTTATGGTGGAATAGAAGATTGTATGGCTGGTAGGCCAGAAAAGACTTTGAACTAGATAAAACTATGTTGAGGTATGGTGGTAGAGATGGTAATTTTAACGCCCCATTTACTGCATTGTAGAAGCTAACTGGTGGAAACTTCTTAACAGGAAATAGCATATTGAAGTTAGAAAGAAATAAGGAGGAGTTATGTAATGGCGGTGGATTTTGAAACCTAAACTGCCAGGAAGCAATTATCTCTCATACCATTGTGTAAGTGAAAGCCGAGGCAAATGCAAAGCCAGAGCGCAAAGAGCGAGTGAGGTAGTAGTTGGGTGTGAGAAGGGAGTACTTGGAGTGGCAAAAAGGCCAAAATGGTAGTAGAGGCTGGGGAGCTGTTTTGTGCCCTTTAGAGAAGCTAACCATACGACTTTCCGATGGTGACGCTAAAAGGAGCTGGAGGAAGCTGAGAAATGAGGTGTAGTTGTGACTAGAAGTTTTGTAAATAGTAGAAGACTGGAGGCCAGACATGATATCGTGGGTGGAGAGTTGAGAAAAGCTAGATTGGTTGGGGGTAAAGCTAAGTGGGTAATAGCCACGGGCCAAAAGGCACCAACTACTCAAAACCTATACTATTGCCAAGACCCTAACTAGTAGAGCTAGAATGCATTGGAGACTAACTGACTGAGATAGCGTGCCTCAGCAGCAAAGAGCTAAACTGAGGGTGGTTTTTGAAGTAGCAGGCTGCAAACCACCAGGTAGAGCCTCAACTGAAGTGTGAAAACTTTTTGAAAGCCAAACTGAGTTATATGTCTAGAGCCTCAATTTGGAGATAACTAGTATTCTTTCAGATTGTAGTAATGTAAGGGTTGCTAATAACCTTATACTGACAGTAAGTTAACTAAATTTATAAAACAATTTAAGATAAATGATATAAGTATTAAGGTAATGAAATTGTCCTGGAGGTATTGGTTCAAATAATATTCTTTAAAGTATGTATCATTGATTATATATATTTATTAACTTAATAGGTTGGTGAATTGAAATTTGTGTTGGTATTGCTAAAGTATAATGAGTGGTTTTGGAGGTATTAAGGTAACTATAGTAAGGTATATTATTAATGGCTGTGTTGAATTAAATATTGATTAGGGCTTGTGGTAAAGCTAGAAAATAGTAGAAAGAAACTTTCATATATAGTAACAATGTTAGAAATGGGTACCTTACCAAAACTAGAAATATAACACTTTAGCTAAGCGAAAAATTTAGAGGCAGCAAAGGTATGAAAAGTTTATAACCTTTTTTGGTATGGGAATAATAGTAAAAGAGCCAAAAGTAAGAATAACCATGAAACTCTTAAGGTTGTATATCTGGAGATATTGGTGTGAATAAATACTCGTGGTGATAAAAGGCAGGGATGGTAATTGGCAGAACAAGTTTACTGTGAAGAGCTTAAAGATGCCCTTTCGCATAGTTTAAAGCACAAACCAGTATGAGAGTTAGCTATCTTTGGTATATACACAAAACAACCTATTAGAGGATAGCATGGAGGCATGTTTGTGAAGACAGAGGGTGGGGCAGGGGCAGGCTGCACTTCAGCGGAAGCTATTACGTGGGGGTGGTAGAATACTATGACAGCCTGATTGTCAGAGCATGGTATGACTTGAAGGTATGTAACTATGTGTGTGAGATGGCATTACTAGAGAACTTTGGAGGGGGACCTCTTTCAATTAGGGTATTGGTTATATTGGGTTGTTAGAGCTAAAATGAAATGAAATGTTGGGAGTTGAAGTATAAAGGTGGAGTGCAATAACTAGGGTATAAATTAAACAAGTAATTGAAGCAGCCACAATAGGGTATGTAAAACTTCACTATGTTGGTTTTTGAAGTTTGAAAACAGCTCAACAGATATCTAACTATGTTGGGAGTTTACTTATTGTATTATGGAAGCAGCTAAAGAAATTTATGGGATGATACTCAGAAGCCCTAGCATCTCGATTTAAAGGTATATGGTTGGGGTTGCCTTCGATGATTTCTTGTAAATATGAGGCATGGTGATTTAAAGCAGTGTTGTGATGTGTGGTAAGGGGAAACTGTGGTAGCGTAAGCTGCAGTCTCAGGTAGAAAAGCTTAGTTAACTGGGCCAGAAGAGAAGGGTATGGCCTACGGAAGCTTGCCTAACTTTAGGCTAACAATTTATTGACTGTTAACCCTGGATTTGGGTAACTATATAGTTTGGGATTGGTAAGCCAAAGGTTATGGAGGCTATGGTAGTGATGTTAACACTTGGTGGGTTTATAAGCAACTAATGACTTGTGTTATGGGGCCTATTGGGCAGTAGTAGGTGACAGGCTAAAGATTTGGTAGTAAGCTTAGCAAAGGCATTGTGATGGCAATAATGACCATTGTTGGATTGAACATAGTGGCTTTATGTAAGCTAGGTATGTGAAGCTAGTGGTTGGCAGGTTACGAGCAAATGAAACTTATGAGGTGTGGAGTGGTATGAAATGCGGTTGTTGATTGTAGCCAGGTGGAAATTAACTGATGAGAGATGTTTGTGGCAGTGACTGTAGGTGAGTGGCTGATTCTCAGCTCTTTGATGAGTGGTTAACTTGGGCTTAGTTAAGGGTTATGGCAGTTTACAGTTATTCATTCCATGTTTACTACCAACTGATAGCTGATGTGACTAGAGTATATAAAGAAACTCTTCTGAGTGTGGCAAGAGTTGATGGAATGGGTGGCTGTATGAAAGAGTCAAAGCAACAATTCGGTAATAGGTGCCTAAGCAGGACGCAAAGACAGAGTTAGCAAACCATGAGTTAGCTAGAACTGCTGATGACTGTGAGGTAGACTAAAGTGGCAATAACTTATGTTTTTGGTGGTGTGCCACGTAACTAACTAGCAATGACCCACCTAGTTGATGTGATGGGTAACGCATTGCAGGTTTGGGAGATCTTTCTTCTATAACTAATAACAGTGCCAGAATACTTTAACTGGTATGAAGATGAGGAGTTGTGGAGATGTTGAGTGCGGCCATGTAAAATTGTGAATTTCTGATATGAAATGGAGCTGAGCTACTACTTAGGGCTATACTGATGAGGATGGTAGCCAAGATAACTATTGCGGTAACAAAACCCATACTATGGCATTTGTTTAAGTAAACAGGATTAGAAGAGATTACTTTAGCCAATAGATTGAATTTGTATTTGTGAAGAAGTTATATGTAATAAATAATGGAAAACTAATTTGGGGAAACTTGGAAAAAATTTGGTTGGAGATTAAAGCCAATTAGTTCTTTGGTAGACGAAGATGCCATGACAGAATATACTTGGATGGGTGACCAGGATGCAACTTCTTGGGATGATCTTTCCGTAAATAACGAATCAGATGCCCGTCAAGGTAAATATCGTGCTATCCTTAGAGTATAGAGAGCGTAGTTTGATGCAGAGGTAAAGCTATGGAGATTGTGGCATGATGGCTAACCCACCTAGTGATGCCAGTGCAGAAAGCCAAGTAATAAGCTTATAAAGACTCTATGGCGATGGGGCAAAGGTAAAAGCCAGCGAGGAAGAGAGTGCCAGCGGGTGCCATATTTAAAAGCACTGCTAATAATGCCTATTAAAGAGTGTGACTTTGACTGAGTATTGAGATTGGTGGGTGCCAGCCATAAGATGTCAGCCAGAGATGTTAAAGGCTGCTGCGTGGGGTTGGCTATAGGGAAAGCCTGCCCATGTGGGGAAAACATGAGCTAACTGCGAGGTTGGAGCCAGCTGAAACCATGAGGGCCTAAACTATTGCTCACTGTATTATACTGTAGTTGGTGGTGAAAACTGTGGTAACAAAACAATGTGTGGGAAGCCAACTATTGTGTAAGCGAGCTATGAGAGAGATGGAGTTTGATTATAATATGCAGCCTTGAGGTAGCAAGCCATGTAAGATTGTGGCAAAACTTAGAGACTTAGAGCAGGAAGATGAAACTTAGAGAATAACCATGAGAGTATAGAGTTCGTGGGTATTTCTGCAGGCCATCTAGCTCCTTGAAGCCTATTTTAGCTAAGATTGGTGGAGGGGTGGGATTACAGCGGTAGGAGCTACTCCCACTTGCTCTTGGAGTGGCTATGAAGGCTTGTAGCGCGTAAATATGTCAAATTTGTAGATTTGAAACAACAAGCTTGTGAAGCCTGTAAGTTGTGTGCGGCAATGTAGTATTGGTAGAAACTAATGGGTAAGTGATAAGCTAAGCGTTGATGGCTAACTATTGATGACAATTATGCGGTATTTTGATATTGTATTGGGAGGAATTAGAATTTGAATATGAACTGGGGTAGAGAGGCGGTGGTAAAGTTGACTTAGCAAGCCAAGGCCTCATGAGTTGCACGGTTGTTAGAAACTGATGTGGGGCGTTTGTTAGGGATGTTTATAGGGTATTGGTGTGGTATGAATAATAACATGATGGGCAGAAAGGTAATTTGATTGTTGAATGGTAGGGGGGCAAGAGTTATGGAGTTGCCTTGGATGGCAAGCTAGAATGTAATCTTTGTGGTTACTGGCTTAGAGTGGTGGTGGGAGGGAGGTAGAAAACTTTTCATTTGGCAAAGATGTAAACTGAGATGAGAGAGAGTATGTGTGGGGAGGGAAATTATTATTCTTGGAGAGGAGCCTTTGGTTTGGGCTAAATGGAGTGAGGAAGGTATTTGGGGAGTAATGGCAATATTTATAGCTTGGTAAAGAAAGAAATAAATTATGAATGTGGTAGGAGTATGGTAGAGGTGATGTTGCTCATGGTGGTAAAAGAGGGAGTTTTAAGAGAGCTGTGAAGATGCCTAGGTGTCAAAGCTATGATGAATGAGCTGGTATGGAATGAGGTATGTAGATGGCAGTTTCTAATATAGATAGAAACTATAAATAACTTTGGTTTATTTAGAAGTTTGAGACTGGGCTTTTTCAGTTTATTTGCGGATGAGAGAGATTTTAGTATTGGCAAGATGGTGAGATAAATATAACTGTTAAGATGTTTATGGGAGAGATTACTAGCTATGGCGGGTAGTAAATTGTCTTATTGAAATGATTTGAAGTCAGCACTAAAAGTAACAACTATTAAGTGGGCAGAAGGTTTGTTGTAAATGAACTTGTGGTAATTTCTTGTATTGTGTGGAGAATGCTAGAGTATGATGAGTATTTCTCGGTGTAATGATGAATTGGCTTTGGCTGAGCAAGTAATTATACTTGTGGAGCAGATATGGCAGGCTCTTTGGGTAGGTGACAGCTATGATGTTTTGGTGTATTGGGTAGTATTGGGTTATGTAATTTAAACTGTGTATTGAATTAGAATGAAACTATGGAGGCTAGACTTAATTTCTGAGATTGTGATATTTGGGGTAGCTGTAGGCACTTTGGATATGAGTTTTGTAAAGCTGCGGTAGATTTGGCACTTCTGAATGGCTTCATAATTTTCCTTAATACTTGGGTTGTGGTGGCCATTAATTGACAGGGTTATTGGTGGTGGTAAGATGGGTAAGATGACTAACTAACTGTGAGAAAGCATGGGGCGGTGAATGACTATTTGAAGGCATTTGCCAAAAGAAATGATGCGGGTGTAATGACAATTGAGTAAGTGTGAAACCAGACAGTGGCGATTTCGTGTAGCTGGGTGAGAATACTGTGCTAAATGCGGGCCAAGCTCATAGTAATGTGGTATTACTGAGCTACTTGGGTTTGGAGGTTTTGGTACTTGGGATGGGGAAGCTAACTTTCTGCAGTAGTAGTGGGTAACTATAGTTTGCAGGGTTTGATAGCTGTAAGAGGCAGTGTAAGGTGATTTGGATATTTGCCAAGCTATTGCTCAGATTCGCTAACCTGAGGGGCATGCTTCTGCGGCAAAAGTCATTAAAGAGTAGCTCTAATTTAACTGTGTATGGAGATATACCCTGATAAGTATGGTAAATATGAGGAGTATGATTTAGTGCAGATGATGATGTGAGTTGCGTATGTGCAAAGCTAGTGGTGCATAGTAGTATTGGGTGTAGATGCCCTGCAGCCCAGAGGGATGCTTCAAAGCGGCTCCTTATTGGAGGTGTGCCAGTTTGGGAGTGGCTGTATAGCCAAACTGGTAGCTAAGCTAACTACTAGAGCTGGGTAGCTAACTAGAAGTTTTAAACAGTATTGGTGGTAGGATTAGTAGGGGTTGGTGGGTGGAATTACAGAGGTTGATATTAGCCCGTAGGTTTTAACACTTTAACTAATAGAAGTAGGTAGTGAGACTGATTTGATTTCAGTAGAGTAGGATATTAATGTGTAAGATAAGAGAAACTGCCCTACGTGAAGCTAGAATGAAGAAGGTTACTGAATGCAATGAGGCAAGCTATTAGAGATGAGGTTAAAAAGGCGGTAAGATTGATATAGTCAGATGAGATGGTGAGGATGTTGGGGGATTATACGGGTTCAACAGATTATAACTGGTGTAGCATTAGGGATTATAAAAATTAAGCACTATACTAGGTATTAAATAGAAAGCGGCTAGGTAAGGTGTTGAAAATATAATGAGCACTGCGGGGATCAGCACAGGGGAGTTGCATAATTTGCAAATGAGCTATGGAGAGAAAGCTTGGTGTTAACTAGTAGCTATTTCTACCAAAGGATTGATGTAAAGGGGTAAAAACTATGAGCTAGATGGGTGGTGGAGGAAAACTAAATAACCCTTAGAGGGCTAATCTAAAGCTAAGCCAGTAACTAAATGGAGAATGGAGTGCTAATTTAAGATTAGAAGAGGTGAGAAGGGTAGAGTCAGCAAGGGAATAGAGAATGTAACTAATTGTAGAAACTTGAAAGTAAAAGCTGATACTCTTAGAATGAGGGTAAGGATGATATGTGAACTGTTAGAGCCTACTGGTATATTGACACTTAAGAATAGGCCCCAGGTTGGACTAGGGGGAGAAAGCCATGGGCAGACTACTGCAAGCCCATGGGAGGAATGACTGTGGCCCTTTTTGTCTGGTGCTGAGGACTCAGTCCAATTATGCCTGTATGTGGCCCAGGCAGAGGGAGCCCGAGGAGGTGGTGTAGGGTGTGGGTTGTGAAATACAGATACTAAATGCTTGATTGTCAGCATAGCTAATATTGTTAAGATAGAATGGGGATTGGTATATTTGATAGCCACTATTGCTATGCAACCAACAACTATAGACTGAAACTTAGAATGGTTATAGGATAAGGGTACCTGGAAAAGTATAGCTCTTTGGTGTGGTAGGTTGTTAAGCCCTATGGCAGCACTAGCTAGAATGTGATTTTAGAGGTAAGTGCATAGTAGCTATGGAGATTTTTATAAATTGATTAACAAAAGGCAGGGAGGTATTAAATATGATTGATATTGAAATAGCTGACCTAGCGAGGCTAAAACCCATACATAATATATATAACTAAATTGCGGAGATGGAGATTGGCTCTAGAAGCTTCAGTAGTTTCTTCCCTTAAATGATGATGCACTCTTATTAAGGATGGAGGCTTGCTTAGAATATAAACTATAACATTTATGGGGAGTTGGTAAAGTGAGTATTATTTGCAGAAAACTAATGGTATACTAAACCCTTTTAAAGAGGTAGAAAGTGGAGCACTGGAGCCCAACTGTGGCAGGCAAAGCAAAAACCATATTATATAGCGAGGATAGAGTAAAAACCCATGACAAAACTATTGATTTTGAGGTAATGATCGATAATGGGCCATTAGCTAAGTGATGGCCCTTGAGGCTATATTGTAGCCCTGGGTTATGGGTATGATGAGAGAAAGACAAACCTGCTAGTAGCCGATGACTGGAGACTTCGATGACTATTGAACAAAGCTGTAAGAGGTGTGTGATATGTGCTGGTGGGGGATAACTCTGAAAGGCTTGGTATGTAGTGAATTTAATGAGACTGGGTGAGTTTTGAGGGGCAGAGTTTGATTTCTAACTGGTATTCATGTAGCTATGTAAGGTGTGTGAGCTATTGGTGATTTTGAATGACAACTCATATATAATTTGAGCAGAGAATGGTTTGCCTGTTTGAGATGGTGGTTTGTCGATAGTGGGTGTGGAGGTGTAATATAGAGACTGCTGTGTGAGTAGCGAATGAAGTAGCCAGAGGTGTGTGAGGTACTGCTGAGGTGGCTCCCAGGGGAATGACTGTATGACTTCGCTGGAGGGTGCTTTAATGTGCTAATGATTTTGGCAGTGGGTGGCAGTATGTGTATATGTCTAGCAGAAGATTTGAAAAGCCCTAATATAGTGAGACCCAGTTGGTTGGCAGGAATATAGTTGAGTAGAGCTAAGATGAGGAGTTATAACTACTAATTGCTTCGGTATATAGATTAGGGATAATGTGTTTTATAACTCATGGGAATTTATGAAGGAGAGTAGATGTTTATAACCAGGGAGAATGGGGAAGTGACAGTGTTGGTATTTAAAAAGTAGCTAAAGAGGAGTTTGAGAACATGTGTATGGAGGTAAAGGAATTTAGAAATTGACAAGTGACTGGGATTTAGATGATGATTGTAAAGAAATTACTTGCCGAGATGGTAAATAATGAGGAATGATGGAATTTCATTGTGTAATTTGGAGAAAACAACAGGTGAAGTGGGACGGAGAATGGCCCAAGATGATAACTGCTTGGGCGGATGAGGGGTTGGAAAGCCATATTTACAAGGCTAGGGCTAAGGAGAAACTTTGTTTGAGGAAAGCTAGAGAAGACAGATGGAGAGCCAAGTGGGCGATGTGGCGAGTGCAACCCTAGCTAATCAGAACTGTAGGTGAGGGAAGGAGTACTTGTGGAAACTTAGTGCAGGTAGGTAGAGTACCATAAAAGTAAAAAGCCATTAAAGAGATTTGAAACTGGTGGCGTGAGAGCTGCATAACTACTGGGAGAATGTGATTGTGGTGAGCGTCAGATGAAGATATGCGCACTTAGAATGAAAGGGCCTTTTTGGGTGAACCAATGGAATAGCTAATCTATAGAAGGGAGCTAGAGCTAAGAGAGCTTGAAACTTTGGGCATAGCTAAAGGGTGGAGTAACTTTGGAATTAGAGGATGAAGAGTGTTTATGGTATATGGCTTTTTTAAGAAAACCTTACATAACTATGGTGATGACATTTCGGTTTAAATATAAAAAACCATTAAGCCAAGTTTGGGTATTTATATAATGCTGTATGAAAGTTCAACATTGGAAAAAGCTAATGTTGAGATAATTGTGTACAAAACTTACCATAATCTATTCAGTAGATATGGGGATAGATAGTGAAACAGACAAAATAATATTAATAATGTGGTGGTTTAAAGTATAGCAGAGGCAAACTGGTTTTGTGGATGCAGGAGTTGTTGGAAGGAGAATTCTCTAGGTATTGTATTAGGGAATGTTGGTAAAAGCGATAATTTAATTTGCTGTATAGCTGTCTTAAGCAATAACTATGGATGAAAGTAGGGATATGTAAACTAATTTGGGGTTTGGTAAAGGGTAGTAGGGCTGGTTCTACTACTTCTAAGACTGGACTGTCTACTCAAACGGTTGTAGCTAATGATGCTAAAGCTGTGCTGTAACTAAGAGTGTAAAAGATAAGAAAAACTTAGTAATGTAATGAATTGGATTTGGCGTTGGAGCACATAGGGTAGTATTTACGTGAGAGCCCTAATTATTATGGATAAGGAAGGAAACGTATTGGATGTTAAACGTAGGGATGAGATGCAAGACTGAAAGGCAACTATAACTGGTATTGCATTAAAAATTATGAGGCAGAGGTATGAACTAGACTGGTAGTTTAAACTAACCACTAGTAAGGTACTATGGCCCATAACAAAGATAGTAAGTGACTATGATGATTGTGGTTGGGAATTGATTATGGGTAAAGTATGAAAGAGATTAAAGAGCTTATATAGAGCCAAGGAAAGCCAGTGGTTTATGAAGCTATGAAAGCTCCAAAGATAATAGCAGAAGAAGGGTTAGAGGTACTTGGAGAGATACTACTATATATGAGGTATAGTTGTTGATAATAATGACCATAAAAAAGAAGATGAATAGGGTAAGTATGTATGCCCAGAAGTAATGGGAAGAGCTTACTGGCAAGAGGCACAACAGAAAATAATGGTTATAAGTAGTGGGTTTTAGAAGTTATATAAATAAGGTAGGAGATATGGTATTAAATAACTGAATTTGGTGAGCTAACTAAAAGCCATTGTGGGAGATAACCATGGTTTGAAATAGCCAGCTTCGTGGACATTTAAAATAAAATGGGGATGGTAGCTGAAGGGTAAACCATTATGACAGAGCGATGATAATGGGAAGGCTAAGCCTAACTGTGGGGGCACTTGGTTTTGTCAGACCCTAAGCATATTGGTAGCAAACAATGAGGATGTAATACCCCGGTGATGTATTTATGTGTTAAATGACTGGAGAGAAGCCATGGGGTTTGTAGTATTGTAAGGCTATGTGAAAGTGAAAGCCAAAACTGTTGAAACTAGAGGCACCGGCCAATGGTGTGTTGCTTCATGGCAGGGTGGCTAACTGCCCAGTGCCAGTACGGGCTTTAAATGAAACTAAAAGACTCATAGCATTGCAGGCGTTGTGAGGGATAAAAAGCTGCTGCTAGTGGAAAGAGTGACTGAGACTAGTTTGGTATGGGTGTAAAAACACTATCTTAGACTAAACTAATGAAAATGGGGAAGAGGGTTGGTATTCAGTAAAGCGAGGAGTTTTTCAAGCTAAGGGATAATATAAGTTCTATTTGTATTATATGATAGGTAGAGATTTACTAGGAAAAACTGGTAGTAAACTATGGCAATGTATTGAGGGAAATAAAACTAAAACTAAGTTTTTATAATTAAAGAGAGTTTTTAAAGCAAAATCATAGGTGCAGGGGCAAGAGGATAACCCTGCCAAAATGTAGTTACCTAGGTTGATGCAAAATAGTACACACATAGTAAACTATGTGGTAAATAGGAGCCTAGAATTCCCTGGTAATAACGTGACTATGATGGCATGAGTGCATGGTCGTAAGATGGCATAATACATTAGTGGGAGACACAAATAAATGACAGCCATAGCCAGGTACTGAGGAGTGAAACAAAACTATTCTCATTTATGCCAATTTGATGAGTAAATCACTATTGTGAGAGTGGTACCATAGTGCGGGAGAGCCTGACTAACTGAGCAAGAAGGGTATGATTGACGGTTAAGCATGAGGCTTGGTGGGTGCCATCTTCACATGGCATGATTTCGTGGAGTGATATTGCAAGAGCTGATAACTGGTAATTATTGAAGCTAAATTAAGCCCTAGAGAGAGAGCTATTTGAATTGGTGGTAGCAGACAGTTTGCCCTAACTAGAGAGTGTAAACAATTGTTAAATGTAAGCCACATGTAGTAGTCAATGTATAACGGGGAAGTATGGCTGCAATACTAATAATATGGTAGCCAACTTCGACTGGAGTATATGAAATTCCTCTGAATTTGTCTTCAATGGTAAGTATTGTGAAACTGGAGTTTCATCTTACATGCTAGATGGGTGGGAAAACAGGTATTGGTAGATAGCTTGCCCAATAAAACTAGATAAGCATTTACATGGTTTTAATGGATGAGGGCAACCAACCATATAATGTTTGGGAGTGGTACTGGTAAGAAAATATAGCAGGGCAAAAATAAGCAAAAGCAATGGTATTCCTAATAGCCAATGGTGACTAGGGTAATGTAAAGTAATGACTATTAACCTGTGTCTGGTATTAGCGGATGTAACTGTCATAATGTAATTGATAACTGGAGGTGGTTCAAACTATGAAAACTTTACAATGCTCAAAGAACATATACCTTTTTGAGTGTAAAGACTTTGGGAGTAGCAATGTAAAGAGGATTTAGTTTAGCTATGTTAGTTGATGGGGTAAATAAAATAAAAAAACCAATTGTGAATGTGTTGAGAAAACAACCGTATATATTAGCCCAGATGGTGGAGCATTACCCTAGAATTAATTAATAGGGTATATAATTTATTATCCCAAAGGGCTCCTATGACTACTTGGTTGAAGGTTAAATCTGCAGGCAAGGTTCAGATTATTCTAGAGATGGATAATTGTGATGGCTGTATGGGTTAAGCCTGCTGTAGTAAACTGATTACTGCAGAGCTGATAGTTATGATGGTTGGGTAAAGGTAGCCACGGCTTTGAGTAGTATTGTATTGTGAGCGATAAGTATAATAACGATAATAACTTTGATTTGTTATTAGTGGATAGCCTATGTAACATTATGGATATGACTGGCTAATT
>VOFC01003910.1_pt1 | contig 15635 bp, 32 predicted proteins | sample 5384161 | NCBI WGS metagenome assembly VOFC01 (sample SAMN12384722, study PRJNA508395) | human gut metagenome | isolation source: healthy gut B | host: Homo sapiens | reverse complement strand
TAAATTTATTGGCAGTTACCGCACGGAGGACAATCCCATTGGAGTTGAGAACGGCCATTTAAGCGGCAGCAGCGAGCTTGGGAAACAACCATTGCGGCGCTCTGCACAAACAGCTGGTTCTGAAGCCAGGAGAAGAAGTGCGTGTGATTTTTCCTTCTGGGAGAGGGTACCAGGGAAAATGGAAAGAAAAAATCCGTGCCAAATATGCAAACGGTCCGGCGGCAGACCATGTCTATGAGCAGCTGAAGGTATGCTGGGACAAGAAGATCAACCGCCTGCAGATCCATACCCGGATGAGGGTATGAACACCCTGATCAACACCTGGACCCTGTACCAGGCAGAGGTCAATATTATGTTCTCCCAGATTTGCATCCTTTATTGAGGTAGGCGGACGTACCGGACTTCCATGACCGTTCCTCATTCCAACCCGGAGAAATGCCGCCAGAGAATTGTGGACTTCTTCGCGGCCTGGTAAAGGAAGGCTACGGACTTCATCTGTTCCAGCCGGAGTGGTTCGACCCGGAAGAAAAAGGCAAAAAGCCTTTTAAATCACCTACCGTTGTGCCAACTCCTAAGCGACGATATGATTCACGGAATTGAGGACACCTGCTCGGACGATGCCCTGTGGCTGGTGGCTTCCATCAATGAATACATAAAAAGAAACGGGAGAGTTTTCTTTCCTGGATGAGATCTATACCTATGCAGACGGCGGTGAAGGAAGCGTTTATGAACATATGAAACGAATCCTGGATTTCTCCTGCAGGCAGGTGGGAGAGGACGGCATCTGCAAAGGCCTTCGTGCAGACTGGAACGACTGTCTGAACTTAGGCGGCGGAGAGAGTGCCATGGAATTTTACCACGCTCTTTGTCCGTACTATCAGAATGATAAGATCGAGATCCGTGAGGCGGAGCCTTATTCCTACTGCCAGTTTGTTGTGGGAAAAGATCACACCGCTTTTGGAAGGGCCAGACATCCCTTTATGACTGGAACCGGCGGCTGGGCTTATTATTCCGCAACGCATTACATGCTTGAATCCGCCCCCGGCATGGATGCTCTTTGAAATCGATCCCTGCATTCCAAAGGGCTGGGATGGCTTTACCCCTGACCAGACAGTGGCGGGGTGCACAGTATGACATTACGGTAGAAAATCCGGAGCATGTATCCAAGGGCGTGTGCCAGATTTTTCCTGGATGGAGCCCTGACGGAAAAAAAATACCGGTACAGGAAGCCGGAAGCACACACAAGGTGCGGATCGTAATGGGAAGCACCCAAGATGAGAAGGAGGAAGCAAAATGATAAAGTTCGGTACAGGCGGCTGGCGAGCCGTTATCGGAGATGAGTTTACGAGCGAATATCCAGATCCTGGCAGAAGCGCTTTCCAGGAAAATGCAGGATGAGGGGAGTGGCAGACCAGGGACTTTGCATTGGCTATGACCGCCGCTTCCTTTCCAAGGAATCGGTTAAGTGGGCCTGCGAGACGCTGGCGGCAAACGGCATCCGCAGCTGGTTTGTAAACAAATCCTCACCAACGCCGCTGATCATGTACTACGTGATGGCACATGACCTGCCTTACGGAATGATGGTGACTGCAAGCCACAACCCTGCTATTTACAATGGAATCAAGGTGTTCACAAGAGGGGGCAGGGACGCAGATCAGAGCAGACCCAGGAAATCGAAAACTACATCCGGAACGTGGAAGCAGACATAGAGGCTGGCAAAGCAGTTCCCGCATGGATTACGAGGAAGCGAAAAATGCCGGGTTGGTTGTGGAATTTAATCCCTGAACGAGTACATTGACAGCATTATTTCCAGGATCAATATGCAGGCCATCCGGGACAGAGGCCTTCGGGTGGCATTAGATCCCCTTTACGGCGTCAGTCAGACTTCTTTGAAGACGATTCTGTCCATTGCAAGATGCGAGGTGGAGACCATCCACGAACGCCATGACACCCTGTTTGGCGGAAAGCTTCCGGCACCCAATGCCACCACCCTTCGTCCGCTGCAGAATTATGTGCTGGACCGCTACTGCGATATCGGAATTGCCACAGACGGAGATGCAGACCGGATCGGCGTCATTGATGACACAGGAAGATTCCTTCACCCCAACGATATCCTTGTACTTTTGTACTATTATCTGGTAAAAATATAAGGGATGGTCAGGTCCGGTGGTCCGTAATGTGGCAACTACCCATATGCTTGACCGTGTGGCCGAAAGCTTTGGACAGGAATGCTGCGAAGTTCCTGTAGGCTTTAAGTACATTTCCGCAAAAATGCAGGAGACAGACGCTGTGATCGGAGGAGAATCCTCTGGCGGCCTTACTGTGAGAGGACATATTAACGGCAAGGACGGCATCTATGCAGCTTCCCTGCTGGTGGAGATGATCGCGGTCACAGGCAAAAAAAGCTTTCTGAGATTGCAAAGGAAATTGAGCAGGAATATGGGGAAATCCATATGGTGGAGCGGGATTACCGCTTTACCCCGCTTCGAAAGGAACAGATCCACAAGACTCTGATGATCGACAAACTTTTGCCGAAGCTGCCTTATGCCATCAGCAAGGTATCCTATCTGGATGGCTGCAAGGTATATTTCCAGAATGGAGGATGGATCATAGCACGTTTTTCCGAACAGAACCTTTACTGCGCATATTCTGTGAGATGGAAAGTAAGCTGGCTGCCATGGAACTGGTGGACATCTTTGAGGAGTTTCTGGAATTAAAATAATGAATAAAGATAAAAAAATACGCTCTCTGAAATGGAAATTTGCAAAATTATGCTGCTGTGCTGGGTACTTCCGTTCCTGGTGATCATTGGACTGGTCGGGTCCTACATGCTGATCACTCAGCGGGAGAACCAGATGGAACGTCTTGCTGCACAGGCCGGGCTGAATACCCGGACCTGCGCAGAGCGCCTGAACGGGGCCATCGCAGACTCCCGCCAGGCTACCTATGACGGTACCCTGTTTGAACAGTACAGGCAATATAGAAGGCAAGGCTCCAGCGGAGAGCGTATTTTTTTTCCAATGGAGTACAGAATTATCTGAATGCGCAGTACTCACACAAGAAAAAAATAATATTTTTACCGTATTGATGCTAAAAGAAGATCCGCTGAATAAACATTATACAAGCTATAACTTTGGTACCGGGGGAGTTATGGCATGATCCAGCACTTTTTCAGCCAGGACCGGGATCAGGTATTAGAGCTGGCCAAAAAGCCTGGATACGGCTGTGGATTTCTGAAAACAGACAACGGCTTTTACATTGTCCGCAACATGATGGACCGCAGCTTTACCGCATGGGAATTTTGGTGAGCCGGGTGAATGTTAACTACTGTTTTGAGCCTGTGAAAACTGCATGGGAGGATTTCCATGTGCAGCTGAACATATCCGGCAATCCGTTTGTAGAAGCTGGCAAGGTTGTTTCCATCGAGGACATCCGCGCTGAGTATCCGGAATATGCTTCCAATATGAAAGATGACATGATTCCGGCATCCCCGGCAGACGGCGTACAGTACGCAGTTCCATTCTATGGCTACTGGGAAGGCCTTTACGTAAACAAAGCAGTTATGGAAGCTGCCGGTGCTGAGATTCCTACCGCAGACACCACATGGGATCAGTTCCTTGAGACCTGCCAGGTGATCAAGAACGCAGGCTATACCCCAATCGCTACTTCCCTTGCAAAAGAGCCGCACTACTGGTTCGAGTTTGCAATTTACAATCACGACAGCGCAAAGACACACACCACAGTTCCGGAAGCTGTTGACGATGCAGCCGGAGAGGCTTGGCAGGCTGGTCTTGCAGATATCAAGGACCTCTATGAGAAAGGATTCTTATCCGAGAACACCAACACTGCAACCGGTGACGAGGTATTCCAGAGCTTCCTGGAAGGTAAATCTGCATTCTATCTTGACGGCTCCTGGAAAATGGGCGGTATCAAAGAAGGAACCGATGACATTGACAACTTTACCGTAACTTATGTACCTGGAAACGGTGACAGAAAGAGCACAGACATTATCGGCGGTCTTTCCTCCGGATGGTATATTTCCACAAAATGCTGGGAAGACGAAGCAAAAACGTGACGCAGCTGTATCTCTTGTAGAGAAATTCATCAGCGATGAAACCGTATCTGCTTTTGCAGGAACCGCTACCACCGCTCTGAAAAACGGTGCAGAGATTGACGAGAGCAGCCTTACCAACCTGGAAAAGATGCCCTTGCAATGCCGAAGGACACCACTGGCATCACAGGCGCTGTACAGGATCTTGTTACACAGGATGAGAGAGCCGATCTTCGACAACATGCCTCAGATCGTAGAAGGACAGACTGAGATCACAGACGCTCTGCAGGAAATGCTTGATATCATTGAGGAAAATGCAGAATAAGCACCCTGAAAAATGAAAGCAGCAAACGGGCCGGAGGAGACGCTTCTCCGGCTCTTTTATAAGAAAAGGGGTGTTACTGTGAACGTATATAAGAATAAAAAAACCTGCATGGGTGTTTCTGATTCCTGCGTTTCTTTTCATGGCAGTATTTTCTCTACTATCCGTTCCTTCAGAACATTGTAAACAGCTTTATGAAGATCCGGAATCTGGGCGGAGGAGTCAAAGGGGTCAACAATCCATTTTATAAAAACTATGCGGAACTGCTCACTGATCCAAACATGAGAGTGGCACTGAAAAATACCGTGATCATGATCTTTGTTACCCTGTTCGGTGAGGTAGGACTGGCCGTTATCCTGGCAATGCTGGTAGATAACGTAAAAAGAGGAACCAAGTTTTTCCGTATCGTATACTTTTTTTCCCAATCGTCATTTCTGCAACTGCACTTGGTGTTCTGTTCAACCTGATCTTCCAGTATGACGGAGGAATGCTCAGTCAGATGGTTGGAGAGAAGACCAACTGGAAGGAGCTGTATCCGCTGACGGTTATGATGACTCCGGTTGTCTGGCAGTATGTAGGATTCTACTTCATCATTCTGGTAACCGGACTGAACAACATTCCGGAAGAACTGTACGAAGCCGCAGCCATTGACGGAGCAACCAGATGGCAGAAGGTAAGATATATTTCCTGGCCGCTGCTTCACAATGTGGTCTGTACCTGCGCCGTACTTGCAGTGACAGGAGCATTGAAAGTATTCGATCTTCCATGGGTGATGTTCCCAAATGGGGCACCTCTTGGAAAAACCTGGCTGACAGGAACCTATATGTATTATAAGACCATGCAGGCACCTGACATTGATTACAGCTCTGCAATCGCGTTTTTCATTGTAATCCTTGGCGTGATCCTTTCAAAGGTGGTCAACAAAATTTTCAAGGAACGGGACTATTGATCCAGAAGCAGGAACAAAAAATGAAAAAAATCATATTAAGAGTGTGAATACATTCCTCATTTATATCGTTCTGATCTTCTGGGCGGTTACGACCATTTATCCGATCTTCTGGGTAATTTCAAACTCCTTTAAGGACAAGAAAATGATCATGTCCGATGCTTTTTCCTTCCATTGGGAAAGCTGTTTACAACAGCCAACTACACAGACGCATTCTCCAAAATGAACATTCTCAATGCGTATAAGAACAGCATTATTATTTCAGGATGTGTGGCAGCAGTGGTGATCCTGCTGGCTGGCATGGCGTCTTTCGCTCTGGTAAGATACAGCTTTAAGGGCAGCAAGCTTCTGTACAATATTGTAATTGCGGCTATGATGTTCCCCCGGTTTTTTCCACGATCATTCCGGTATTCCGCATGGAGTTCGGATGGGGAATCGCAGGCTCAGGCAAAACCTGGATGTCGCTGTTATCCGTAATCCTTCCCCAGATCGCAGGAAATATGGCATTTGCCATCGTGGTGCTTACGGGATACATACGAAGCCTGCCTATCGATCTTGAGGAAGCGGCGTTTATGGAAGGCTGCAATGCCTACCAGATCTTCTTCAAGGTGATTATGCCTCTTACCAAACCGTCTTTTGCAGCTGTTGGAATCTTCAGCTTCCTCTGGAGCTACAACGATCTTTTTACCCAGCAGTTCTTCCTGAGAAACAAGGATGAGTGGGCGATCACAAGACTTCTTCTTGAAATTTCTTCCAAAGAGGGTACCAACTACGGTCTGATGGCAGCGGTTGTAACACTGGTAGTAGTTCCGCTTCTGATCGTGTATGTATGCTTGCAGAAATATATTGTAAAGGTATGACAGCTGGAGCTGTAAAAGGTTAAAAAGGCAAAGGGCTGGGGAATTGTTGGAAAAGACAATTTCCCGTTTTTTGCTGTCCGGAAATTTTGACCTGGATCCGGCTTTTCGGGTATAATAGAAATACAGCAAAAACTGCTGTAATGGGGGAGGAAAAAAGAAATGTACCATGTAGTGATCATTGACGATGAACCGATTATTGTAGAGGGAATTTCCAAACTGGTTCCCTGGGAAAAATATGGCTGCTGCGTAACAGCCTGTGCCTACGGTGGAAAAGAAGGACTTGTTACCATCCGGGAGAAGAGGCCGGATATTATTTTTACGGATATTTCCATGCCCGGACTGGACGGGCTGAAAATGATCGCAGCTTTGAAATCCGAATTTCCGGATATGCAGATCAGCATTCTTACCGGATTTCGATTTTGATTATTGCCAGGAGGCCATCCGCCTTGGAGTGTGCAGATTTTTGCTTAAGCCTTCCAAGCTGGAGGAAATCGAGGAGGCTCTTGCTGTGATGGCAGAGAACCTGAAGAAAAAAAAGGGCGTGGCTTCCCATGAGGAGAGTCAGGAAGAGAACAGCGCAGGAAGCTTTATTGTGAAAAAAATGCCCTTGCTTATATGGAAGAGCATTACAATGAGAAAGCTGACGCTGGCTCTGGTTGCGGAAAAAAACCTATGTAAGCCAGTGGCATTTGAGTAAGCTTCTGAATAAACATGAGAACCGGAATTTCTCCGAGATCTTGAATCAGATCCGGGTGGAGCATGCCAAAGAGCTTCTGAAGGAAATGCAGCTTCGCATTGTTGATATTTCAGAAATGGTAGGCTTCACAGATGTGGCTCATTTTTCCAGGGTGTTCAAGAAAATGGAGGGAATTTCTGCCAATGAATATCGAAATACAAGGCTTTGAAGCTTTTTTTATAAATGTACAGAAAACATCGAAAAGTCTAAAAATTGTATGAAATCATTCCGCCTTCGGTTGACAAGTCTGCCATACTCTGTAATAATAATGGAGAACAAAAAGTGGAGAACTGGCATGGCGGATCCTGAACTTCGCTGCACTGGTTCCGTTTTGTGGGAGGAATATATTATGAAAAAACGTTACTTAATTCTTGCAGCGATTATGATAACTGCAATAACAGCAGTCGGATGCGGTAAGAAGAAAACCGAAGAACCCAAGCAGGAAGCACAGGCAACTGTAACCCCTGCTGAGAATACAGATACAGCAGGCAATGATGAAAGGCACACTGGTTGATATGCAGAAGTCAGATGACAGCGATATTAAGAATGTGATCGGTGATAAGACTACTACAGCATCCAAGCTGATTATTGTTAATGAAACAGGCTCTGATATTGCAGGTATTTATGTGCGTCCAACTACAGATGACGATGATGACTGGGGAGATGAGCTGATCAAGGGATTATTTACCCTGAAAGACGATGACAAGGCACTTTATTACTACGATAAGAACGTGAAGGACGCTTCAGGAAAGACAGTGACAAGCTTTGATATCCGCATTGTGTATGCAGACGACAGCCTGACAGACTGCTATTTCCGCAAGCTTCCTCTTACGACCATCACACAGATCACTTTGAAGATGGATGGAAGCGGAGATGACGCGATCCCGTATGCGACTTATCTCACTGCATCCAGCAAGAAGGAGACTTCTACTCTGAATGAGGTGAAGAAGCGCCTGGGACTGGATGACAGCAGCGATGAGGAGGACGATGAGACTCCGGACCCGACAGCGACACCGGTTCCGAACAGCACGGCAGCTCCAACTGCCACACCGACTCCGGACAATCCGGCAGCTGATCCGACTGCTACACCGGTTCCGGATAATCCAGGCAGTAATGACGGTCCTACCGCAGACCAGGCGAAGTCCTATATCGGCCAGCCTCTTTCCAGTCTGATTGCAGCTCTCGGTGAGGCCAATGGAAGCGACTATGAGAATGAGCCAGAGACAGGTGAGACCGGCTATCATTATTACGATACTTTCACAGTTTCTACTACAGTAGATGAAAGCGGCAACGAAGTTGTTGCAGGTGTTTGGTAATTCATTATTAAAATATAAGGCAGGACAAAAGAATGGAAATGAAAAGAGTATTATTAAAATTAAGCGGAGAGGCTCTTGCAGGCCCGAAGAAAACAGGATTTGACGAGGCAACAGTTCTGGCTGTAGCCAAGCAGATCAAGGCAATTTCTGACGAAGGCGTACAGATTGGAATCGTTATCGGTGGTGGCAATTTCTGGAGAGGACGTACCAGCAAGAACATCGACCGCACCAAGGCAGACCAGATCGGAATGCTTGCAACCATTATGAACTGCATCTATGTATCTGACCTTTGCAGATATACCGGAATGCAGACTGAGATCTACACTCCATTTGCATGCGGCGCATTTACCAAGCTGTTTTCCAAGGACAGCGTGGAGGAGATACTTTGCACAGGGCAAGCTGGTATTTTTTGCGGGCGGTACCGGCCATCCGTATTTCTCTACAGATACAGCTACTGTACTTCGTGCTGTTGAGATCGGCGCAGATGCCATTCTTCTTGCCAAGGCTGTTGACGGAATCTATGACAGTGATCCGAAGGTGAACCCAAATGCAGTGAAATATGACGAGATCTCCATCCAGGAGGTTGTTGACAAGAAGCTTGCAGCCATGGATCTGACAGCATCTATCATGTGCATGGAGAACAAGATGCCGATGATGGTATTTGCCCTGGATGAGAAAAAACAGCATTATCAATACCGTTCACGGCAAATTTACAGGAACTAAGGTGACTGTATAATCGGAGGATTGCGGGAGCTGCTTTGCAGCAGGCAATTCGTGGATATCAAATGGATTACAAAAATATTTTAGAGGGAGATTAAATACATGGATGAAAGAATTCAAAGTATGAAGAAAAATGAAAAACACTGGCAAGCCTTGAGGCAGAGCTGGCTACGATCCGTGCAGGACGCGCCAACCCGCACATCTGGACAAGCTGACCGTAGACTATTACGGAAGTCCAGACACCTCTTCAGCAGGTGGCAAATATCACTGTCCCGGAGGCTCGTATGATCCAGATCCAGCCGTGGGAAAGCAGCATGATCAAAGCGAATTGAGAAAGCAATCCTTACCTCTGACCTTGGATTAAATCCAAGCAACGATGGAAAAGTAATCCGCCTTGTATTCCCGGAACTTACCGAGGAAGAGCGTCGTAAGGAGCTGGTTAAAGGACGTTAAGAAAAAAGGTGAGGGAGCTAAGGTTGCTGTAAGAAATATCCGTCGTGATGCCAACGATGCATACAAAAAACTGAAAACAAGAAGAGGATGTATCCGAGGACGAGATCAAAGAACTGGAAGACAAGATCCAGAAGCTTACAGACAAATACATCAAGGATGTAGATGCAGCAGTTGAACTCAAGGGAAAAGAGATTATGACTGTATAAAAGGATATGTCTGCTGTCTGCCCCTTTTTGCAGGGGGACAGCGTAAAGGAGCTCTGGAAAAGAGCTCTCTTCTGCCTTATAAAGAAAAAAACGAAAAACAACAGGGAGAGAACTATGAACGTACCCAATCATATTGCCATCATCCTGGATGGAAACGGACGCTGGGCGAAGGCAAGGGAATGCCCCGCGGATATGGACATATAAAAAGCTGCGCCAATCTGGAGCAGGTCTGCTATGATATTAAGGATCTGGGCGTGAAATACCTGACGGTCTACGCTTTTTCCACAGAGAACTGGAAGCGTTCCAGGGAGGAAGTAGACGGTCTGATGAAGCTGTTCCGCAGCTATCTGAAGAAGTGTATTAAGATTTCCAGAGACAATAAGATGAAGATCAAGATCATCGGTGATATTTCTGCTTTTGCACCGGATATCCAGGAGAGCATCCACAAGCTGGAGGAGTTTTCCAAGGATTACGATGAGCTGTATTTCCAGATTGCCATGAATTACGGAAGCCGTGATGAGATCACAAGAGGCATGAAAAAATGGCCCAGGATGTAGCCGACGGAAAGCTTTCACCGGATGAGGTGACAGAGAGCAGGATTGAAAGCTATCTGGACACAGCAGGCGTGCCGGACCCGGATCTTCTGATCCGCACCAGCGGGGAGCAGCGGCTTTCCAATTTCCTGATGTGGCAGCTGGCCTACACGGAATTTTATTTTACCGATGTGGCATGGCCAGATTTCCACAAACCAGAATTAATACAGGCTATTGAGAAATATAATCAGAGAGACAGAAGATACGGCGGAGTTAAGGAGGAATAACATGTTTAAGACACGACTGTTAAGCGGAATCGTGCTGGTGGCAGTGGCGCTTCTCACCATTATCAGCGGCGGCTATATGCTGTTCTTCACACTGCTTGGCATTTCCCTGATCGGAATGCAGGAGCTGTATAAGGCCATGAAGGTTCGCACAGATCAGTTTAACGCACTGGAAATTGCAGGATACTTAGGTGCTGTGATCTATTATGTGCTGATGGCAGCAGATTTTGAGAAATATGGAATGATGGGCGTTATTATTGCGTTCATGATCTTTATGTTTGTGTATGTATTTAATTATCCCCGTTTTCATGCCGAGCAGGTAATGCCTGCATTTTTCGGGTGGTATATGTGGCAGTGATGCTTTCCTTTATTTATCTTACCAGAAACCTGCCGGATGGCAAATTCCTGGTATGGCTGATCTTCCTTTGTTCATGGGGATGTGATACCTGTGCATACTGCGTGGGAATGCTGATCGGCAAGCACAAGATGGCACCTGTTTTAAGCCCGAAGAAATCTGTGGAAGGCGGAATCGGCGGCGTGGCAGGGCAGCTCTTCTGGGCGTGATCTACGCAGCTGCTACAGGCGGCCCTATGGCAGAGTATGCCCCTGATCTGTGCAGTGGGCGCTTTGATTTCTATGGTAGGAGACCTTGCAGCTTCTGCAATTAAGAGAAACCAGGGAATCAAGGACTATGGAAAACTGATTCCGGGGCACGGTGGTATTTTAGACCGTTTTGACAGTGTGATCTTTACCGCACCTGCCATTTACTTCCTGGCGAAGCTGGTGCTGGGAATCTGATCCTGAAACATGGATGCCTTGAGGCGAGGTTTTCCGGAAGTGGTTCATATTGAATTTGAGAGGATATTTACATGAAAAAATTGCAATTTTAGGTTCTACAGGGTCCATTGGTACCAGACACTGGATGTGGTAAGAGCCAATGGTGATATTGAAGTGCTGGGAATCAGCGCCGGAAGAAATGTAAAGATGCTGGAGGAACAGGCCAGAGAATTTCACCCAAAGCTGATCGCTGTATGGGATGAAAATGCGGCAAGGGATCTTGCTGTCCGCCTGCAGGATATGGATGTGAAGATTCTTTCCGGAATGGATGGGCTTCTGGAGCTTGCCCGTATGCCTGAGACGGACATTTTGGTAACAGCTGTTGTGGGAATGATCGGAATCCGTCCTACTATGGAAGGAATTAAGGCAGGCAAGGACATTGCCCTTGCCAATAAAGAGACTCTTGTAACAGCTGGTCATTTGATCATTCCAATGGCAAAAAGAATACGGCGTTCAGATCCTTCCTGTGGACAGTGAGCACAGTGCCATTTTCCAGGCCCTTCACGGGGAAAAAAAGAGCAGGTGGAGAAGCTTCTGATCACTGCATCCGGCGGTCCTTTCCGCGGAAGAAAAAGAGATGAGTTAAAGAATGTAACTCTTGCGGATACCTTAAAGCATCCAAACTGGGTAATGGGGCAGAAGATAACCGTAGATTCTGCTACCCTGGTGAACAAAGGCCTTGAGGTAATGGAAGCAAGGTGGCTGTTTGATGTGGATCTGGATCATATTCAGGTAGTTGTCCAGCCAAAGAGCATTATCCACTCCATGGTGGAGTTTAAAGACGGCGCGGTGATGGCCCAGCTTGGAACTCCGGATATGCGTCTTCCCATCCAGTATGCCCTTTACTATCCGGAACGCAGATACTTGGAGGGAGAGCGTCTTGATTTCCACAAATTAAAGAGATCACCTTCGAGGATCCGGATATGGAGACATTTCTGGGACTTCCGATGGCAATGGACCTGCCAGGGCAGGCGGCAGTATGCCAACCGTTTTTAATGCTGCAAATGAGCTGGCAGTCCGCAAATTCCTTCAGAAAAAAATCAGCTTTCTGGATATTTACGACATTATAGGGCAGTCTATGGACAGACATCAGGTAATCGCAAATCCTGACCTGGACGAGATACTGGCTGTTGAGGCGGAGACTTATCAATGGATTGAAAGCAGGTGGTAGATTGAAAATTATTATTGCAATTGTCATATTTCAGTGCAATCATTCTCTTTTCATGAGCTGGGACATTTTTTTCTGGCAAAGAAAAAATAAAATCGTAGTAACAGAGTTTTCTCTGGGAATGGGACCAAGACTTCTCAGTACGGTGAAGAACGGAACCAGGTACTCTCTGAAGCTGTTTCCCATCGGCGGTTCCTGTGCCATGATGGGAGAGGATATGGAGGACGAAGCGCCGGGAACCTTTAACAATAGCGCCTGTATGGGGGCAGAATCGCCACAGTTGCGGCAGGACCTGTGTTCAACTTTATCCTGGCATTTGTGATAACAGTGATCATTGTTTCTCTGGTGGGATATGATCCAGCTGAGGTTACCCAGGTGGAAAGCGGTTCTACAGTGGCAGAGGCTGGTCTTCAGGAGGGGGATATCATCAAGGAATATCAGGGGTATCACATAGACCTGGCAAGGGACCTGTATCTTTATATGTACCTGAACAGCGTCCAGGAGGATGAGACCATCCACATGACCGTTGAACGGGATGGGAAAGATGTGGAGCTGTCTTTCAAGCCGGATGTGCAGGTTCGGTATCTTCTTGGCTTTAACCGGAAGAATACGGATTCCCTTGAGGTAGAATCCCTGATCCCGGGAATGGGTCTGTCAGAAACCGGTGTGGAGCCTGGGGATGTGATTACTTCCATCAATGGCACCCGCCTGGAGAATGCAGAGGATTATACCAATTATCTTGCAGATCATCCTCTTACCGGCGAGACTGTGACCATCACCTATGAAAGAGACGGTCTGGAATACACTGCAGATGTAACGCCTAAAGAGTACCGCACTGCGGTTCTGAAATTTTCCTACAACCTTGCCTATACCAAGGCAGAGGGCTTCGGCGTGCTGAAATACGGTGCTCTGGAAGTAAAATATCTGATCCGCTCCACCTTGCTTAGCCTGAAGGAGCTTCTTACAGGAGGTCTTGGGGTGAAGGATCTCAGCGGGCCGGTTGGCGTTGTGGATGCCATCAGGAAGCACCTATGAGGAGAGAGAGAGCAAGAGTGAGGGAATGCTGGCAATTTGGGTGAATATGCTGTACATGGCAGCCCTGCTGTCCGCAAACCTTGGGGTTATGAACCTTCTTCCCCTGCCAGCACTGGACGGCGGCCGTCTGGTATTCCTCATCATTGAGGCAGTGCGCAGAAAGCCTGTCAACCGCCAGGTGGAAGGCACCATCCATTTTGCCGGGCTGATGGTACTGATGGTTTTGATGGTTGTGGTCATGTACAATGACATTCTGAAAATATTCTGAAAATAAAGATGCATTTACCACCAGGAGCTGATGCAAACCTTTTACGTTTGCACAGCTCCTGGTTTTTTTGTTTTTGATGGGAGCTTGACAGAATATGAATAACCCTTTATAATAAAATAGTTTTATAATCAAACTAAATGCCAAACTAAATACTATGGAGGGTTTTATTGTGGATAGAGAGTATAAAAGCAGTCTGAAAATGTCTTAGAATCGGAGATAAAATTGCAGAGCTTCCCATTATTCAGGGAGGAATGGGAGTCGGAGTCAGCAGAAGCTCTCTGGCTGGGGCTGCGGGCCGAAGGAGGCGTAGGGGTTATTTCTACAGCACAGATTGGATACGATGAGGAAGGCTTTGGAAAAAGATCCGGCAGCCTGTAATCTTCGCGCAATCCGCAGGCATATTTTAAAAGCCCGTGAGATTGCAAAGGGACGGGGACTGATTGGTGTTAATGTTATGGCAGCATTGAAGCATTACAAAGAACATATACATGAGGCTGTGGCAGCCGGTGCAGATCTTATTATCAGCGGCGCAGGACTTCCTGTAAACCTGCCGGAACTGGTGCCGGAAACCTGCAGAACAAAGATTGCACCAATTGTCTCATCTAAACGTGCAGCACAGCTGATACTGAAAATGTGGGCACACCGTTATAACCGCACGGCAGATCTGATCGTCATTGAAGGACCGGAGGCTGGGGGACATCTGGGCTTTTCCAGGGAGCAGCTGGACCATAGGGCAGATCTGGATTTTGATCAGGAAATCCGAGATATTATTTCCTGTAAAAAGAGTATGAGGAAAAAGTTTTCCAGGAAATTCCTGTGGTTGTAGCAGGTGGGATTTTTGACCGAAGTGACATTGATCATGTGCTGTCGCTTGGAGCAGATGGCGTGCAGATTGCAAGCCGGTTTGTGGCGACCGAAGAGTGCGACGCAGATGAGCGGTACAAGCAGGCATACATTGATGCAAAGGGAAGAAGATATCCAGATTGTACAAAGTCCTGTAGGAATGCCAGGAAGAGCTGTGAGAAATCACTTTGTGGAGACTGTGGAAGCCGGCCGTATTCCTGTGAAAAAATGTTATCACTGCCTGGAAAAGTGTAATCCCGGGCAGGTTCCCTATTGTATTACAAATGCCCTGATTCAGGCTGTGAATGGGGATGTGGAGAATGGTCTGATTTTCTGCGGCTCTAATACAGGCCGGATTCGGGAAATCACTACAGTATCTGCGCTGATGCGGGAGCTGGCAGAAGGCTGAAGTATTCAGAACTAGATGGATGCCATACTAAGGAAACCTTGTTTGGAAAAAAATAACAGGAATCTCTTGAATTGACAGAATACCTGTGGCAAAATATAGAAAAATTCAGGAGGTGCTGTTAATTATGAATTTTATGCATGATATTTTGCCTTATGGCAAAGGGCTGCGGAGTGATCAACCATATCTGGATTACAGTAGATGCCAAAAACCTCAGAAGGAGACTGCTTTGTGCTCCGTGATCTGGTTTTGCTGGATGACCTGGGATGATGAGGAGCACCCGTCTGTGGAAGTGCCTCTGGGGAGACTTCTTCTGTTGTGGTTTTGGGAAAAAGAGTGCACTGTAAATTCATACTCCATTGCTGTAGTCCCTGCAAGAGGAATGAACAGCTATTTTTCCATGCCATTTACCAAAGGGGGAAAAATTGAACTGATAAATGAACACAAAAATCCTATCCCGGCATTTTTTCTATCAGATTGATTACTGTCTGTACGACAGTCTTCCGGATCCTGTTCTGTATTTCCATGCAAAATGGAACCGGGAGTCTGTAACTGAAAAAAAAAGAAAGATTATACCATTCTGGATGGTGTCCATGGAAGAGGAATTTATGTGGGAACTTACCTTGCTCTGCAGACCTTGGAGAGAGATAT